>JAEEGL012731070.1_pt1 | contig 21845 bp, 22 predicted proteins | sample 9134231 | NCBI WGS metagenome assembly JAEEGL01 (sample SAMN16246548, study PRJNA631951) | gut metagenome | biome: gut microbiome; feature: rumen; material: fiber-attached | host: Bos | place: Iran: Karaj | collected 2018-10 | reverse complement strand
CCTGAGGGGCACCGAATTTCTTGTCGATAACCACATTGCGGCCTTTGGGGCCGAGGGTTACTTTAACGGCATTGGCGAGCTTATCAACGCCACGGGCCAACTTCTCACGGGCTTTCGCGTCAAACAGAATTTCTTTGGCAGACATTGTACTAATCCTCCTAAGGGATGCTTCACAAAGTATGTTTTACTTAATGATGGCAAGGATGTCTTCTTCGCGCATCACGAGGTGATCGACGCCGTCGAGCTTGACTTCGGTGCCGGCATATTTATTGAAGAGCACTTCGTCGCCCTTCTTCACGGCCATGGCCACGCGGGAGCCGTTTTCAGCCAGCTTGCCGGGGCCCACGGCGACAACCTGCCCCTTGGAGGGCTTTTCCTTGGCGGTATCGGGGATATACAGACCGCCCGCGGTCTTTTCTTCGGATTCAAGGCGTTTGACCAGCACACGGTCATTCAGGGGTTCGAGCTTCATTTTGTTCCTCCGCATTTTAGAATCGTTGTGAAATTAAGACGCTGACCGTTAAAGCCAGCGGAATTCACACATCTGTGGAATCGGCGATGCGCCGTTCCACTCGTGCATACAGATAAGACGGGCTTTGAACTTGAAAAGGGGGAGAAGGGCATTTTTTTTTGCAAATGCCACCGCCTCCCCATCCATTTCATTGAAAACATTAAAAAAATCAAAAACAAAAAAAGCCCGTCTCCGGGCTTTCCCTTTCCGTCGCGACGACGAAACGCTACATGGCGCACAATTCCGCAGCGGGAACGATGGGGTAGTTATTCGCAAGCAGGATCTCAATCGCCTGATCGATCTTGTCGAAGCGAAAGACCATGATGGCGCTCTTACGGTCCTGCTTGACAAAGGCGTACATGTACTCGACATTGATGCCGCTGTGCGACACCAGCTGCAGTATGCCGTCCAGCCCGCCGGGAGTGTCGTTCACCTCGACGGCGACCACGCTGGTGCAGCCAATGGTGAAACCTTTTTCCTTCAGCACGGCCTTGGCCTTTTCATGGTCGCACACGATCAGCCTGAGAATGCCGAAATCCGAAGTATCCGCAAGGGAAAGAGCCCGTATGTTCACACCGGCTTCCGCCAGGGTGTGGGTGACGTCGGCAAGACGCCCGGCACGATTCTCAAGAAAAACGGAAATCTGTTCTGCTTTCATGGGGTAATTCCTTGGTTGGATAAAGGTTGTCACGCCTTTTTGGAATCATCCGACGCGGATTCCTTGCCGGACTTGGCCGTAATGTCAATCTCATCGGGTTCGGTCGAAGCCCGGCGGAAATTACGAATGGCCTTGCCGAGCCCTCCGCCGATTTCAGGCAGCTTTTTCGCGCCGAACAGCAAAAGAACTACGACCAATATAAGCAGGATCTCCTGCATGCCGATTCCACCGATCATCAGAACGAGCCTCCGTTGATATGACTGCCGAGAACGAATGTATCTTTTTCAGTATAAGCGGCGCGGAAAATGAGGTCAAGACGGCGATCCAATTGCAGGTCACCGCCCCAGTTGCTCACGCACCTTTTGGGAGGAAGCGGGCCAGCGAAAACCCGTCTCGATCATGTCATGGGCCAGGGCATCGCGTACCGGGCGCGTCTTGCAGCCGAGAACGATGGCCATGAGGCGAGTCTTGCCCCTCTGCGCCGTGACTATGATATTGTACCCCGATGCCTGCGTCCAGCCTGTTTTGAGACCGTCCACGCCCTTTATCGAGCCAAGGAGAGGATTCGTGTTCCCCATTCCCCGGCGGCCGTGACGAAAATACCGCGTGCTGTGATACCGCAGTGCCGAAGGATGCGCCGCAAGATATGCGCGGCACAAGGTCAGCATGTCGCGGGCGGAGGTCTTCTGCCCCGCCGCCGGAAGGCCCGTGGGATTTTTGAATGACGTCTGCCGCATGCCAAGGGCGCGGGCGCGGGCGTTCATCTGCCTGACGAAGGACCGGAGATTCGGCCCCACGGCCATCGCCACGGTCATGGCGGCATCATTGCCCGAGGCAACGGCCATGCCCGTCAGAAGCTGATCCAGGGGAACTTTCTCGCCGCTGCGCAGATGCATCGTCGATCCGCCGACGGCGACGGCCTGTGCGGGTATCCGAATCTGCCTTTTCAAGGAAAGCTTGCCCGCGCGCACCCGGTCAAGGGCGAGATACATGGTCATCACCTTCGTCAGCGATGCGGGAGGAATGCTCGCCCCGGCATTTTTCTGCCAAAGGATCCGCCCTGTCGAGAGATTGTACAGGATGGCCGAGCACGAACGCGGCGCGGCACGGCAGACTCCGGGCAGAACGAGGAGGAAAGCCCAGCAGACGACGGCGACGGCCGTTACAAGGACCGTGGATAATCGCAACGGCCGGAATGATATGGACATGTTTAATCAAGTTCCCTTGAGAGGCGGTCGATTTCATTTTTCCGGATGCGGGGTGCCGCCATCCAAAAGTCCTGAAGCACTGTCTGAATATATCCCCTTGCCATTTCTGTAAAGGGATACTGCCGGGGGATTCATGACTCTGGCTTTTCCCCGCCGCGTGGCGTATTGTCACACCTCGGCGGGAACTTCGGAAACGGCAAAAACAAGTGTCGGGGAATCGGAACAAATCCTTTAGGCGCGCATACCGATCTGCGAGGAAACACACATGAACATAGGCGGTTATACCTTTCAGGAATTTCGCGGACTGGCGGAAAAGTTTCATGGTTACGCAGCCCCGGGGCTTCTTATCGGGGGCTACATGGTTGAGCTGGCGAAACGCAATCTTCCCGAGGGCACGCTCTTCGAGGCCGTGGTCGAATCGAAAAAATGCCTCCCGGATGCCGTGCAGCTGCTCACCCTGTGCAGCACGGGCAATATGCGCCTGAAAATCGTGAACCTCGGCCGTTATGCCGTTGCCCTGTTCGACAAGCACACGGGCGAAGGGGTCCGCGTTGGCCTCGACGCGGCGAAATTGCGGCAATGGCCTGAAATGGAGGCATGGTTCTTCAAGCTCAAGCCAAAGAAGGATCAGAACGTCGCGAACCTTGAGCGTGAAATAGAAGCAGCCGGGGATTCCGTCTGCACGCTCCAGAGAATCGTCGTGCAGCCCAGGCACATCGGGCATGCCCACATGGAGCACATTTCAACCTGCCCCGTCTGCGGCGAGGCCTACCCCCTCGAAGACGGGCCGATCTGCCGCGGCTGTCAGGGCGAAGCCCCCTACCTTCTGGTGGAGGGCCCCCAGAAAAAGGATGGCGCATCCCGGGAAAAAACCGGCATGCGCGTCGTCCCGGTTGAAGAGGCTGTCGGCATGACCGCAGCCCACGACATGACGCGCATCGTTCCCGGACAGTTCAAGGGGCCGGAGTTCAAGGCGGGCCAGAGGATCAGCGCGGGCGATGTCTGCCGGCTTCAGCAGATGGGGCGTTTCCACGTCGCCGTCAGCATCCCGGAGGAAGGGCGGGTTTCCGGCAAAAACGAGCTCATTCACGAAAACGAGGTCAGCGAACAGTTTGCACGGAAGATGGCCGGGGATGGCGTCTCCTACTCGCTGCCGCCGCGTGAAGGCAAGATAGACTTTCAGGCGAGCAGGGACGGCCTTTTCTGCGTGGATACCGAGCGCCTGACGCGCTTCAATCTCGTTCCGGAAGTCATGTGCGCGACCAGACAGGATGCCACGCTCGTGACCAAGGATTCCCGCCTCGCCGGAACGCGCGCCATCCCCCTGCATATCACGCGCGCCCGCCTTGCGCAGGCCCTTGCCGTGCTGGGCGATGAGCCGCTTTTCAGCGTGCGCCCGCTGCGCAGGGCGAAAGTCGGCATCCTCGTCACGGGAACGGAGGTCTTCCAGGGCCTCATCGAGGACAAATTCATCCCCATCATCAAGGCGAAGGTGACGAACCTCAAATGCGATGTCATTCATACGCGCATAGTGCCTGACGACGCCGGGCTCATGCGGCAGGCCCTGCTCGAAATGCACGAGAAGGGAGCAGACCTGCTCATCACGACGGGCGGCCTTTCCGTCGATCCCGACGACGTGACGCGCAAAGCCCTGACGGACGCAGGCCTGACGGACGTGCAGTACGGCATCCCCCTGCTGCCCGGCACGATGAGCCTGACGGGACGGATACCGCTCAAAAACGGCGACATGCAGGTGCTCGGCGTGCCGGCCTGCGCGCTCTTCTTCAAGACCACGGCCTTCGACATCCTTTTGCCCCGCCTGCTGGCCGGCAGAACGATAACCCGCGCCGAACTGGCGCGCCTCGGCGAAGGCGGCTACTGCATGGCCTGCCACAACTGCACATGGCCGAAATGCTGGTTCGGCAAATAAGAAACGGCAGGCAGAAAAAGCACGGGGAACGGGGGGGCCATGCCACAGACAATTGAGACTCTCGATGGAATTCTTGCCGAGATACGATCGACCTTCGATGCGGATTTTGAACCCCTGCAGGTGGATGACGCCACGTTGCAGGTGCTCGGCATACGCGACATGCAGCGGCACATCGACAAACTCATCCAAACCAAGGCCATTCGCGATCCCCTCAAGGATCTGCCGCTCTGGGCGAAGATATGGCCCGGTTCAATCGTGCTCGGCCGCATGCTGCGCAAATTCGACCCGAAGGGAAAGACGCTGCTTGAACTCGGCGGCGGCTGCGGAATACTCGCCATGATAGCCGCGCGGCACGGTTTCGCGCGGATAGTGACGAGCGACGTCAGCCGCGACGCCCTACGCTTCGCCCAGGCGAACATACTGCGCAACAATCTGCAGGACAGGGTTTCCGTCCGTTATCTTGATGTGACGGACAGCGGGAAAACGAAATTGGAGCCGAGCGTTTTCGACATGATAGCCGCCTCGGAGATCCTCTACCTTGACGACCTCCACCGGCCCATCGTCAAATTCCTCGAGCGCCATCTCGCCCCCGGCGGAAAGGCCCTTTTCTGCACGGACATGGCCCGCCTGAAACCGCATTTCGCCAGGATGGCCGCAAAGACGTTCACCGTAACCGAAGGGCATGTCGGCCTCAAAGGAACGGATGACTCCGGCAAGGAGGAACGCCGCGTCTACAGCATTCTTATTCTGGAGAGAAACCATGCCTGACCGCAAGCGGGAAACGCTGCCCATCGTCACCGTCGATTCCTGCCCCAAGGGCTACACCCAGGATCTGGACAAGGCGGTCACCCCCGAAGAAACGGTGCGACGCGTGGGTGAACGGCTGGAATCTTCCGGCCTCGACGTTCTCGCCGAAGCCCGCCGCGTGGACGTGGGCCGACTCGGCATCCCCGTTTATCTCAGCGTCTGCGGCGAGGACGCACGAAGCATCATGCCCACCCGCAAGCAGATGGGAAAGGGTTCCTCGCCCGAACAGGCACGCGCTTCCGCCGTCATGGAACTGATGGAACGCTTCGCTTTTTTCAGCTTCTGGAAGGAACGCCCCCACATGGTGAAAACCAGCTGGCGCGAGGCGCAGCGCCGTTTCGGCGAAGCCATGATCCCCATCGAGGACATTCTCACATCCGTCGGCGACACCATCCCGCCCGATCTGGCCGCCGACATCATGGACACGGTCGCATGGGATTTTTACCCGGCCACCCTCCTCCCCTCCTGCCGCGCGACGTGGCTGCCCCTCGACTGGTTCAAGCTTCTCAATGAATTCAACGGCACCTCCGCCGGCAATACGGATGCCGAATCCCTTTTGCAAGGGCTCAGCGAACTTGTCGAACGGCATGTCTGCTGCCGCGCGGACAGGGAACGGCCCGTCCTGCCGACCATACGCGAAGATTCCTGCGGCATCGATCCCGTCCTGCAGGATCTGCTTTCAGCCTTCCGCCGGGAAGGCGTGAACATCGTCCTCAAGGATCTCTCCATGGGCACGCCCCTGCCAACCGTCGGCGCCGTCGCGTGGGATCCTTCGACTTTTCCGGACTCTTCAGAAATAGTCTTCACAGCCGGCACGGCCGCGACGCCCGCCAAGGCTGCCATACGGGCCGTCACGGAAGTCGCCCAGCTCGCCGGGGATTTCTGCACGAATGCCTGCTACGAGGCATCCGGCCTGCCCAAATTCACGAATCTGGACGCCATCGGCTGGCTGCTCGACGGGCCGCAGACGGAGCTAGGCGCCCTGCCCTCCGTGGAGTCCCGTGACATCCGGGACGAGCTTTTCACCGTGATACGCGCTCTCGCCCCGCTCAAGGTCTACGCCGTTCGCACGACAAGGGCCGACCTGCGAATCCCGGCCCACTACACCATCGTGCCCGGCCTTTCCTTCCGCGAAAGGGACAGGCATCAGAGCATCGGCCTCTTCACCGGCCGCAAGCTCGTTGAGGAATGCGATGGAGAGCAGGCGGAAAAGGGGCTCGCCGTCATTGAAAAGGCGTATCCCGGCGCGCACTTTCTGCCTTTCTTCCGCGGCATGCTCGCCATGCGGGCGGATGATCATGAAGCCGCGCAGGCTTTCTTCAAAAAAGCGCTGCCTCTTCAGCCGGATGCTGATGCGGGCGGGCTCGTCGCCTTCTACCACGGTTACGTCGACACCCTGCGGGGCAGATGGAAAGAGTCCGTTCCCATGCTTGAAAAAGCGTTCACCCTCTGCCCTGAAATGAAGGAATACGGCAACCTGCTGGGAGTCGCCCGCTTCAAGACGGGCGACCATGCGCGGGCCGCAGAGGCATTCCGCGCCGTTCTGAAGATAGACAAGGGCTCCGCCATGGATCTGGCCAATCTCGGCATGTGCGAGGCGAAACTTGGCGACAGGGACAATGCCTCAAGGCATCTGAAGGCCGCCCTTGAACTTGACGCGAGCCTTGCGTTCGCCCGCGAGCGCCTGAAAAAACTTGAGGAACAATAAGCTCCTGCCGGGTCAGCGGAACAGGCCGAACAGGCTGTGCGTCTTCACGCGGCATACGGCTTTCTGCCCCGGACGGAGGCTCGCAGCCGCATCCCGCCCGACGGCATCGGTACCAAGCCGCACGCGAACCGTGAGATATTTTTCATCGTCCTTTCCCGCCGGCAGGGGGCCTGGGGCGAGCACTTTCTCAATGGAGCCGGAAAAACGCTGTCCATCCCCCGACATCTCGATTTCGCAGGGGGCCCCTTCCTGAATGACATCCCGTTTCTCAAGCGGGAAATAGGCGGTGATCCACGCCTTTTGCTCCGCTCCATCCGGCTGAATGAGAAGCACGGGCTCTCCCTGACGGACAATCTGGCCGGGCACTGCGCTCTCGGGAAGGACGCGCCCGCTGACAGGAGCCCGCAACTCCATCTCCGGGGCAGCCGCAACAGGCGCGGGCCGGTGCCCCGGCTGCGCGTACCTTGCGTACCGCCCCTGGGATGCGAGGGTCTTCGCCTCCAGAATCTCCGAGCGCACGCGCTCCAGTTCCTGCCCCATTGCGGCGCGCACCCTGCTCACCTGCTCAAATTCCTCACGGGCGCTCTCCATCCTGCCGCGGGCGTCGGCTTCCTCCTTCTTCACGGCGCGGTAGCGTGCGCTCTGCCATTCGCTGTCCGGCATCGACCGAAGACGCAGCTGCACCTTCACATGCGCCGCCACGCTTTCGTCATAGGCACGCTTCCGCATCTCCTCCTCATTGCGGGCCTTCGCAAGCCGCTTGACCATGTTCTCTTCAAAGGCGGCGGCCTCCTTCAGGCGGGCGGCGATTTCGGCGGAATCGGGCGGGCGAAGGCCCGCGACATCGTGCCGGGCCTCGTTCAGATGCCCCGCATACGCGGAGTAATCCATCCTGCCGACGACCTGGCCGGCAAGCACGGAATCCCCCGGTTTGACGTCGAGCGAAACAAGCCGTGCCGAAACATCCGCGGAGACAGCCTGCACGTCGCAGTCCGCCACGGCCTGAACGCTATCTATCTTTTCACCGAGAGCCGCCCACGTCCATACCGCGGCAAGCGCCAGCACGCAGACGCTCAACCCGTACAGAATGAGGGGCATTCTGGATTTTCTGGCTTTCGGCATCTCAATGTACAACGGTTCTTCCATACGTCACTCCCGGGCTTGCGAGCGAAAAAACTGCCGCTTGAAAAATCATGCACGAATCGTGCCCCAATGGCAAATGAAGCCCAGCTCTTGATCATGTCGCGATGCCCTTCTGGAACACGGAATACTGCTAACCCAGTATCCGATACCCGTAGACGGCGAAAATCTCGGACTGGTGACAAAACTTGTTCATGCCGATACAGGTCAATTTCAGCCTCTTGCCGTCATACCGCTGTTCAAGCATGATCTACAGGCTACGGTTAGCGCAATCACATACGGACGGCGTTATTCCATTAGTGCCATGCTCGATGGGTTATCCAGAATCGACAGAGAAGCCAAAGCGCATGGTCTATCCCGTTCAGCATTTCTTCTGAAAGCTGCCCAGTAATTTTCCGCATAAAACTCTGCCGCACACCGATAAGAAAACGGGGGATCTGACGAATCAGATTCCCCGCTTAAATTGTCTTATGAGAAACAGTATATATGATCTTGGCTATAGATTTTTGTTGGTATCGACCTTCGTATCAAGGAGCGCTGAAAACTCAGATATATCATTCACTCGGTAAGCAGCGCCAATAAGTTTTGTCAAATCTTCGGCATTTAAAATAGATTTAATCTTGGCGGATAATGTTGGACTAAGACCCCCGAACTTCTCAAATAAAATATTAATCAAGCTGGCATGAAAATCTGCCATCGTGAGCGCAATACCTTCCTGCTTCCAAGATTCGGCTAGCTTTCCGCAAGTTTCTTCAAACATGGTGTTGTCCTCCATGATTTCCTTAATCTTCGTTTCGGAAAATCTGGCATTAAACTTGTTAGAAAATATATGGTGAATCCAAGAATTGAAACGAACCTTCAAGGAATTTGGATAGCTTTTATAATTCTCTCTTACCTGTTTCAAGACAGGAATAATGTCCTTCTCATCGATTACCCGTTCAAGTTTGATAAGGTCGGCTGACGGGCTTTTAGCCTCATCGACGACTGATTGGGGTAAGGCCAATTCGTCAATGAGAAAGAACTGTTGGGATGGTTGAAATAGCTTTAGGCTATTCGGTAACTCTGCAAGCAAACCGTCAATGTTTAGGGGAGACTTCCAAAAATCCTTTCCCCGATACAAAACAAGCGGGAAAATCGGCGGCAGTTTGTCACCATCTTTTATTACCCCGGTTGCTATCAAATCCTCCCAAAGAAGCCCTGAATAGACAAGAACCCTTACCGCCATAAACGGGTCAACCGTGCTTTGAAACTCCATGAGCAGGTAGAGATAGCAGTAGGTATCCTTCCAATTTACCCGCCAGATGATGTCATCATGCCGCTGCCGCAGTTCCTTGGTCACATGGTTGGTGGGGACAAGCTCAAGGGTCGAGAGGTCGATGTCCCGCACAAAATCCTCTGGCACGAAGTCCTGAAAGAGGCTCGTCACCATGTCCTTATCCGAGAAGAAGGACTTGTAAGCGGCGTCATGCGGGAGTTTGCTTTGTGGCATAGCCGATTTTAGCCTTTTGAGCGTCATCATTGCAAGTGGGCAACCGGTAAAAATAGGGCCTGCCCAAAATGGACAAGCCCTATAATCAACCCAAGCGTTTACGGCTGATTTTAATGGGATTTTGGACATGCTTCACGCGAAGCCAGTTAATAATATCAACCAGTTATCCCCCAAAAATAAGCCTTTACAAAGAGAGGCGCGGCGCATACAACCTCTTGGCGGATCTACGAGAGAATTCGGTCTGTGGGAGGATTCATGATTTCCCGTTTCCTGTTGGCGCTTTTCGCCGCAACGATCCTTTCCGGTTGCGCCGCTCCGGCGCTGACCGTCGTACAGGACAAACAGTTCGCCATGATGAGCCGGCACATGCACCGCGAACTAGAGAAACGCGGTCTGCTGAACGCCGGGCATGTCTGCAGCATCCCTTTCTTCGGCGCGCAGGCCGCCCGCTATGGCGATGTGCTTTTCCGCACGCTCTCCCCTTCCTTCATGCTGGGTGAGTGCGAACACGTCTACCTCGGCGGCACTTTCAGGGAAACCATGCAGCCGGACAGCCGCCTGAACCTGCGTGAGAACGGTTTTTCCATAGAGCACGCAACGCAGACCCTCGACATGGAAATGATAGGCATAGCCGACTGGAACGGCGACGGCCAAAAGGAATGGATCGTATCCTGCTTTGTGCACCCCAAGCGGGCCGGACGCGACCGCACGTTCTATCTGCTCGTCCCGCCGCCGCTTTCCAAAGGCGAAGTGCTCAAGGGCACAATCGCCGCCGTGTGGGAATGTTACGGCGCGGCATGCAGCCTGCATGTGCGCGACACAAAGAGCATAGAACGCGATCCCGATGCCCTCGCGCCGAAGACGGACGTGAGCGATGTCGCCCCCGGCGCGGGCGCGGTGACGACGCCGCCGGACAGTTCCCGTTCATCCGGCAGTTCCGTCCAGGAACGCGCCCTGTAACCGGATAAGGAACGGTGTAGCGGATGTTCCTCCTCCCCCCGCAGATGCATTCCTTCCTGAACCAAAAGAGCACACGCCGCAGCGTCGGCATGCTCCTGCGCTTCATTCTGCTCATCTTCACCCTCATCCTGCTCTACTCGGCGATGTTCCAGTATATCATGCAGCAGGAAGGCCAGGTGCACTCATGGACGACGGGGATCTACTGGACGCTCACCGTCATGTCCACCCTGGGCTTCGGGGACATCACCTTCGGCTCGGACATGGGGCGCATCTTCTCCATCATCGTGCTCATGAGCGGCATACTTTTCTTTCTCATCATACTGCCGTTCATGTTCATCGAATTCCTCTACGCCCCCTGGCTTGAGGCGCAGAAAAAGGGGCGCACGCCGCGCTCCCTGCCGGAAGGGACGCAGGGGCACGTCATACTCGTCAACCCCAGCCCCATAGCCCTCAACGTGGCCGACAACCTGAAGAATTTCGGCGCGCCATACGTTCTGCTCTGCCCGGACAGCCAGACCACCCTCGACATGATGGACCGCGGCTACAATGCCGTGACGGGCGAGCACGACTCGGCTTCGGTCTACCGGGATCTTCAGCTGTCCCATGCGGCCATGCTGGTGGCGCTCGACACCGACATGCGCAACACGAACATCGTCTTCACGGCGCGCGACCTTGACGCCGGCGTTCCCATAGTCGCCACCGCGCGCCGCGAGGAATCCGTGGACATCCTGCAGATGGCGGGCTGCACGCATGTCTTCCAGTTCGCGCGCCTGCTCGGCGAAGCGCTCGCCCGACGGATTCTCAACGACAAGGAGCGGTGCAGCATCATCTCACGCTTTGAGGGGCTCATCATCGCCGAAGCTCCGGTCATGCGCACGCCTCTAGTCGGAAAATCCCTCAAGGAATGCGGCCTTCGCAACGCCACGGGTGTCAATGTCGTCGGCCTGTGGGAACGCGGGCGCTTCACCCTGCCCACGCCGGACACGGTCTTCACGCCCACCATGGTCATGGTCATCGCCGGCAATCAGGACCACATAAAAGCCGTCAATGAACTGCTCGGCCCCCACGGCGCGGGGCGCACTTCAGGCGAGGAGCCGCCTGTCATCGTCATCGGCTGCGGCCGGGTCGGCCTCGCCGTGGCCCGGCAGCTGAGAGCCAGCCGGCGCCCGTACAAGGTCGTGGACAAGGCCCCCCACTCGGACATCCCCGCGGAGAACATGGTGAGCGGCGACGCCGCGGATCTCAATGTCCTCGAACGCGCGGGCATACGCAACGCCCCAGCCGTGCTCATCACGACTCACGACGACGACACGAACATCTACCTCACCCTCTACTGCCGCCGCCTCTGCTCCGACGCGCAGATCATCAGCCGGGCGAATCTCGACCGCAACGTCAGCATCCTTCATACGGCGGGCGCGGACCTCGTGCTGTCGCTGGCATCAATGGTCAGCAGCAACATCATCAATCTTCTCTCTCCGGGCAAGGTGATGATGATAAACGAGGGGCTCAACATCTTCAGAAGCAAAGTCGGGGAGCATCTTTGCGGCAGGCCCATGCGGGGCAGCGGCATCCGCAAGCTCACGAACTGCAGCGTCATCGCCCTGCACGACAACGCCGGGAATATTCAGATCAACCCCGATCCCAACCATGTTTTCGACAAGGGTGAGGAGCTGATACTCATCGGCGATTCGCAATCCGAAAAAGCATTTCTCGCGAGATTCGGTGCATAACAGGCCAAATAGAACGCAAAACAGAGGATGCGGAAATGGGGCTGGGGCTTCGTCAAGCTTTTCAGCGACGAGAACATGCGCGCCTCCGGGCAGGGCCCCGTAACGCTGCGCCTTGACATGGACGCCCTTTTCCCGGCTGAAGGGGCGTTCCCAGAGGAACGCCCCTCGCAAACCTAGCTGCGGCTCCTCGCTGCCTTCGTCTCCAACCGGGCCTTCACCTCATCCACATTATTCTGATCTACCCCCGCCAGGGCCTTGTTCAACAGCCGCCTGGAATGTCTGTCCGCCCTCACGCCCGTGCGCTCCATCGCCCACAAGATGAACACGGCCCACAGTTGTTCCGATTCAAGGCCGAATTCATCGGCAAGCGTATCCAGCAGTTCTTCAACGAAGAGACAGTCTGCGTCGCCATGCAAGGAGGCAAGGCACTCCGTGACCGAAGCCGCATTATACAAATTTGCCGACCAGGCCTTCATAAAGGCGGCGATGACAGCCTTGCTTATGAATTTCTGCGTCGGAGGTAGGCTGCGGCATAAGGCTTTCGATGAAGCGCGCCTGAAAGATAACAGGGGGGCCGACTTGGACAGCATGCTGCGACAGCAGTCCGCAGCCATATTCTCCATGATCATAGCGTTGCACCCATGCCCGTGCGCAGGCATCTGCGGCACATGCCGCACCGACGGAATATCGCGCATTTTCTCGCCGTCCTGACGCTCGTGGACGAGGATGAGCGAAGCCTGGTCGCTGACGATCTGGTATTTGACGGAAAGGCTCTTCCGCTCCTCCTCCGAAGCCGACTCTTCGATGCGCCGCATCATGCCGAAGCGGAACAGGTCCGCCGTATCCGAATTCTCCAGTTTTTCAGCCGACGCCGAATATTCGGCTTCATTGATTTTCCAGCGCAGGACAGGAGCGGCGGACGGCTGGGCGGCAACCGTTGCGAAGCAATGCACCGTTTCGCCATCGTAAATGAAGCGAGGAGCAGCCGACTGCCATAACGGGGCGGCGCCCCAGTCAATCCGGATATCATGAGCAATCCTGCTCCGCATCCGGTGGAACATGCGCACGATGGCAGCATGCATGTCTTCCCCCCGGCCGTCCAGTTCACAGGCGCCGCCAGTCTGCTCCGCCATCTCGCGCAGCAGGCATTCTCCGGGAGCCATCCCGACGCCGATGGCGAAAATCCTGTGACCGGACTGCTTCGCCTGCTTGACGATCTCCCTGGTGTTCCAGACATCACCATCGGTAATGAGCAGGACAACAGGGGGAAAACCTTCGGGAACAGGTATGGCGAAGGTGTCCATGAGCGCTTCGCCCATCTCCGTTCCGCCGAGGTTCGCCTCCGTTTCAGCGAACAATTCGGAAAGCCTTCGGGCTGTCTTTTTGTCCGCCGGAAGCATTCCTTCAGTTTCGCGATGCACGTTCGAACCGAATCGGGAATATGAAACGCAGTCCCGTTCAGCCAGCAGGCCGACGACCTCGCGCAAGCCCTTCACAGCCTGCCGGATGCGCACGCCATCCATAGAGCCCGAGCAGTCAACCAGAATTTTCAGTGCGAGCGGGGATGTCGCGGTTTCCGGCATCTTGGGCGCAAAGCTCGCGACGACCATGCGTTCCTCTTCATGACGAACGAACTGGGCAAGGGAATCCCCCTGCACATCTTCAAGAAGAAGAACGAAATCGCGGTCAAGCACGGCACCGGCAAGCTTGATGACCACGCCGTCAGAGACGGGCGACATCATGACGTCATGGCTGGGGCTGGAAATCCTGCTCCTGGCGATGCTGCCGGAAATGGCGAGCCTGAGCGTGAATCCGTAGGAAGCCGCCCCGTCGGGCGCAACAGATTCATGCCGGGCCAGCCCGCCTTCGGCATACGGGTCTCCGTAGCGCAGTCCGACGACAGTCGGAATGCTCAGGCGGACACGCCCCTGCTCAAAGCGCAGGAGATGCGCACAACGCAGTTCGACGGTGACGTTTTCGCCCGGCTTGATGTTGCCGAGGTTGGCCGTATACATGCCGTCGACGGACTTCTGCACCATGATGGCGCTGTCGCCTTCGGAAACGGCCTTCTCGTACCTCTGCTCGGCCTCGTTCTTCGCCGCGACGACGCCTTGCAGCATCTTTTCGCCGATGACCGCCGACATGCCAAGCAGGGCCGTGTTCCATGCGACGGGAAAGGTGTAGATGATTTCCGAATTCCGATTGCATGTGTTCACATACTCCTGCCGGATGGTATAGCCGAAGAACAGCCCCTCCACCTTGCCGTCGACGGAAACGGACTGCAGGGCAAAGCCGTCCGCATCCAGCGACCCCATCGTGAACGATTCCCGCTCGGCTGCCTGAAACATAACGACCTCCATTTTTAAGAGTATCCTAAAAAGCTCTCCAACTTATCGGATCCATTGATAGCATCTCTCATCATTATGTGTACTATAAAGTATACAGTAAACGCTGTCAAGTTTGAACAAAATTCGGTTAATTTATTGATATAAATCAGCTTTTGATGATTTAAACGGGAATTGACAAAAAAAATGTGTAGCATATAGTGAACACATGGCTGAAAATTTTGGCGCATTCATCCATGAACGCCGCGAAGAGAAACGCAAAACTGACAGGAGTTTTTCTCTCCGACAGGTGGCGAAACGCATCGGGATCGAGCCGTCATACCTGAGCAAGCTCGAACGGGGCGACTATGCCCCGCTTTCAGAGGAAAAGCTGGTGCTTCTGGCGAAGGAACTGGATGAGGACCCGGATGTCATCATGGCGATGTGCGGCAAGATTTCCAACGATCTGCAGAAAATCATCCTCGAACGGCCGAGGCTTTTCGCCGAACTGATACGGAACGCCAGGACGCTGCCCGACGCGGCCGTCATCCGCATCGTACGGGAAGTCCGGGACGGGGACTGGTAGGAGGGACCGATATGATTGAGCTTCGCAACGACAGCCTGCTTGTCTCCTTCCCGGAAGTTCACCCGCTGGCAGCGATGACGATCACCTTTGAAAAGGCCTTCCGTGCTGCCCGGACGGGGCTGGAGGCGTCAAAGCTCTCGACCGGAGCGAAATTTCCGCTGAAGCATATCGACGACTACGCCGAAAAGATTCCGGATGCGCTTCTGAAACGGGGCGGCGTCATCCTGCCGATGCATCAGTCAGAGGCCCTGGCGATCCGTTTCATGCCGCACAAGGCGCAGGCCGCGGACGGTTCATTGTATAAGAACGACGACGATAAATCATTGTATCCGTTCATCGTGGCAGTGGGGTGCGGACTGATCAACGCCGTCTCCGGAGGCGGCATCAAGGACAAGCTGTCAGCAAATCCGCAGAACTATCTCTTCATCGACGAACCCGCCACACTTTACGGCATGAACGACAGATCCGGCGCGACCCGCCAGTTCATCGCCTCCCCTCTCGGCAAGGGCATCACCGTTGAGGAGCAGCTGACGGGCAGCGCGGAGTACGGGGGTATCCAGCTTATCATATCTCCGCTGAAGAAAAAAACTTTTGAGGAACACTATGCGCTTCAATTTCCATATAATATGCCGCAAGAATGCGGGACTGTCCGCAGCTGCGTATCCAAGGCATTTTCCCTTGCCGAAAGGGCGCTTCCAAGACACCGAAAAATAAAAAGCTGCCGTGATTATTACTGCGAAGACCTTTCCATGGGCATTTCCCACGGTGAAAGAATCTGCTCGACATTCAACGATGACATCTATGAACTTGCAGACTGGGACAGGAAGCATTACAGCCGATGCTTCACCCATATACTGAATTCTGAAGCATGGAGGGAGATCACGGGAGAAGAACCCGAAGCGACTGCGCTTTCTGAAGAACAGTATCGCAGGCACGGTGTCAGCTGGAAGCAGGAATACAATGAAAAGTGAAGTGACGGCCCGGGCCATTGACAGGCCGCAGGTTCCGAACCCGCTGGAACGTCGGTCCTCGATATGCTATCTGCATGGCCATGAGAACCATTGACCTTCACACGCACAGCACCGCCTCCGACGGTACTGACAGCCCCGCCAGACTCGTTGAAAACGCCTTTTCAGCGGGTCTCTGCGCCATCGCCCTCACCGACCATGATACGACGGCCGGCCTTGCCGAAGCCGAGGCCGCCGGGCGCGAAACCGGCCTTGATGTCATCCGGGGCTGCGAAATCTCGACGATGACGGAAAAGGGCGAGATTCACATTGTCGGCCTGTGGCTGCCCAGAGATACGACGCTCCTCCAGGCAGGGCTTGATTATCTGGCAAACAGGCGACGTCAGCGCAACGAGCGCATGGTCGAGAAGCTCTGCTCCCTCGGCCTGCCGATGACGCTTGCCGACCTCAAGGAAAAGGCCGGGGATGGCTCCATCGGTCGGCCCCACATGGCCGCCGTCATGGTCGAGCGGGGTTACGTGCGCGACACCGCACAAGCATTCCGCGATTATCTCGGCAACGGGGGCAAGGCTTACGTGCCCAAGGCGGTCTTCACTCCCGAGGAAGGCGTGCGCCTGCTTGCGGCAAACGGCGCGACCCCCGTCCTCGCCCACCCCCTCATACGACACGCATACTCCGCCGCGTGGCTGCACGCGCTCATAGAACGCCTCGTGCCCTGCGGTCTGGACGCCATAGAGGCGTGGCACACCGAGCAGGACACGGCCGATTCGCGGCAATGCATGGCATGGGCGAAGGAGTTCGGCCTAGGGGTGTCAGGCGGCAGCGACTATCACGGCGCCAACAAGCCGGGCGTTCGTCTGGGCACAGGCAGCGGCAGACTGTGCGTGCCCGAACAAGTCGCGGACGATCTCAGGCAAAGGCGGGCCGCTAGGGGACTGCCCTGCTGACAAAGGCGGGATTCTTCAGTCGGACTGGGCGCAGCCGGCCGCGGCATCACCGTTCTCCTCAAACCATTGCGTGCCGTTGCGCACATAGAGCTCGGCGAACTTCTCGGGCGGCATGGGGCGGTGGAAATAGTAGCCCTGCGCCACGTAGCAGCCGCACTGCTGCATGAGGGCCACATGCTCGGCCGTCTCCACTCCCTCGACGACGATGTCGATGTGCAGGCGGGCGGCCATCTCGACGATGGCCGCGAAGATGATGTTCCTGCGCTGTATGGGCATGGTCGGCCTCAGAAAGGCCTGATCAATCTTGAGCACGTCGATGTGCGCGTCCTTGAGCATGCTCAGGGAGGAAAAACCCGTGCCGAAATCATCCATGGCGACGCGCAGGCCCTTCTCCCCAAGGCTTTCGACGATCGAGGCCATGCGGCACGGGTCGTCGTAGAACAGGCTCTCCGTCAGCTCTATCTCGACGAGTTCCGGGGGAACTCCGTAGTCGTCAAGGCGCGCGACGAGCTTGTAGATGAAATTCGGGTCGTCGATGTGCCAGCGCGAGAAGTTGATGGAGACGGGCACGAGCCCGTAGGTCACGCAACCGGCGCTTCCGGAGGAGCGGGACAGCTTCGAGGCCATGCGGTCCAGCTGATCGCGCAGAAAGGCCAGCACGCGCTCGTAAACGAGCATGTCGATCTCGACGATGCGCCCCGTCGATTCGCACAGGGGCACGAAGGCAGCGGGGGCGACAAGAGCGCCGTCTTCCTTTTTCCAGCGAACGAGGGCTTCCGCCCCTACGAGCATGCCCGTATGGATGTCGACCTTTGGCTGGAAGTACGGCAGGAACTCTCTCTTCCGCAGGGCCTTCTCTATCTTGCGGTTCAGTTTGTCGTTGCGCACGAGCCTCTGCCCGAGCTCGGGGTCGTAGACGCCGACGCGACGGCGGGCATCGGAACGGACGATGCTCTCGGCGAGCACGGCCTTCTCGTACATGCTGTAGATATCTTCGGAGGCATCGCCGATGGGGTACAGGCCACCGAGCAGATTGATCTGTTCGCCCTGCCTGTCGGTCACGGGCTCCAGGATCTCTTTGACGCGGCTTAATGCGGCATCCCGCAAAAAGGCGACGAAGGAATTGCCCCATATGTGCACGAGCATCTCGCCGCTATCAAGGCGCTTCTGCAGTTTCGCGGTGACATGGCGCAAAACGTCGTTGCCGTACTCCATGCCGCGCGAGATGCTTATGTTGCGGAAGTTCACGAGGCCGAAGGCCAGAAGGGCGCACCCCTCGCCCCCGTTCGCAACGAGGTCGGGCAAATCGACGGCCAGACGGTTGAATGAGGGACTGCCCGTCACGGCATCGTGAAAGGCGAGCTTTTCCAGCAAAGCCGTCTTGCGCCTCTTGCGCGCGAGCACGGCGAAAAGGATGATCGCGAACAGCCCCGATGCTGCCAAGGCACCCGCTAACAACAGGCGGGGACTGAAACAGAGCCAGGTGTCAGGGAGAATATCCACGAAAAATCCTGCATAGCGCAGCCGTTCCGGCTAGGCCGCGGGGGATGAACGGTCCCTTTTCCAAAGGATGTACAAAAGGCCTGCCGTAAGGATCACCTTGGCTCCGAAGAGCGCGAGCAGGGGGTGGGCCTTTATGCCGGCGCCAAGCGTTGCGATCGGATGGGGCATGGGAACCTCCTTTGCTGATATGGCGGTTACGCGCTATGCATTCCCTCTTTCAGCTGACTGTCGAAATAGGCTATCGTCCTTTTCAGACCGTCCTCAAGCGTGATCTTCGGCTCCCAGCCGAGCATCTTCCTCGCGAGCGAGATGTCGGGGCGCCGCTGCTTCGGGTCGTCGCCGGGCAAGGGCTCGCAGACGATCTTCGACCGGCTGCCCGTCAGGTCAACGACCTTCTCGGCGAGTTCCCGTATGGTGAATTCGCCGGGGTTGCCCATGTTCATGGGTCCGACGAATTCCTCGGGCGATGCCATGAAACGCACCATGCACCCGATGAGGTCGTCCACATAGCAGAACGACCGAGTCTGGCTGCCGTCGCCGTAGATGGTGATATCCCTGCCCTGCAGGGCCTGCACGATGAAGTTTGAGACGACGCGCCCGTCGTTCGGGTGCATCTTGGGTCCGTAGGTGTTGAAGATGCGGCCGACCTTGATGGGCAGCCTGCTCTGCCGCCAGTAAGAAAAGAAGAGCGCCTCGGCGCAACGCTTGCCCTCGTCGTAGCAGGAGCGGATGCCGTTTGGGCTCACATGACCCCAGTAATCCTCGGTCTGGGGATGCACGTCGGGGTCGCCGTAGACCTCGCTCGTGGATGCCTGAAAGATACGGCAGTGCAGACGCTTGGCAAGCCCAAGCATGTTGATGGCGCCGTGCACGCACGTCTTGATGGTCTGCACGGGGTCGTGCTGGTAATGCACGGGCGATGCCGGACAGGCGAGGTTGTAGATCTCGTCGACCTCGACATACAGGGGAAAGGTGACGTCATGGCGGATCAGCTCGAAACGGCGATTGTCGAGAAGTTCCTCGACGTTGGCCCGGGCGCTCGAAAAGAAATTGTCCACGCAGAGCACTTCGTGCCCCTCGTCAAGCAGGCGCTCGCACAGATGCGAGCCGAGGAAACCTGAACCTCCGGTGACCAGAACGCGCTTACGCAGATGCATGATGCCCTCGTTGGAATATCGTTGTCCGGCCGTGCCGGTCTTTGCTTTTTCATACGCGCAAAAGGCAATCTCCGCAATATCCGCCCCGCCGCCGCGCTTCGGGCGCCGTTTCAGGGCACCGGGCCGGCATCGCTTGCGGCTTCCCGCTGGCCCTGCTATCCTAATGCCATGGGACACAAGAAAACGATACGCATCGATCCGCTGACGCAGGCCATGCCGCAGGGCGGGGTGGACAGCCACGCCCATCTGCATAACAAAGACTTCGACGAGGACAGGGAGGCGGTGCTCGAACGGGCCCGTGCCTGCGGCATCAGCAGGATAATGAACATATTTCTCGACCCGGCGGCCTTCGAGGCACAGAAGACAATCTTTGACGGGCACCCCGAGGTGAGCTTCGTGCTGGGCATGCACCCGAGCGACGGGCTCAAATTCGACGAAGCGGCCTTCGCCGCGCTCAAAACCGCCCTCGCGAACGAGCCCAGAATCAGGGCCATCGGCGAGATCGGCCTCGACTACCATTTCGACCACTGCCCGCGCGAAGTGCAGCTGGCCCTTTTCGCCCGCCAGCTCGATATGGCGAGGGAACTGGAACGCCCCGTGGTCATCCACTGCCGGGATGCCGAGGCCGAATGCCTGACCGTTCTCGAGGCGAGGGGGTTCGCCGGGCGCCCGCTACTGTGGCATTGTTTCGGAGGCGATGCCGCCATGGCGCGGCGGCTCGCCAAAAACGGCTGGCATGTCTCCGTGCCGGGCACCGTGACCTATCCGGCGAACTCCGCCCTGCGCGAAGCGCTCGCCGTCATCCCTGAAGACCGCCTGCTTTTCGAAACGGACTGCCCGTACCTCTCCCCCATGCCTTGGCGCGGCACGCGCAACGAACCGGCCTACACTGTCTTCACCGTCCGCAGGATGGCCGAAGCCCTCGGCACGCCCCCGGAAACGCTGTGGCGGCGCTGCGGAGACAACGCCCGCCGTTTCTTCGGCCTTACAGAAGAGCCCTGATTATCCCGCCCGCGAGCACGCGCCCCGCGCCATCGTAGACTGCCGCGACCTGCCCGGGGGCGGTGAAGCCCTGCCGCTCGTCAAAGACGATCCGCAAGCCGCCGCCCTCAAGGGAAACTCGCGCTGAAACGGCCTTCTGCCGATAGCGCACGCGCACGAAGAGCCTGGCGGGCCACAGCTCTGGCGGCAGGAAGATATTCGCCGCATCCGTCTCGCAGCCCGCTATGCCGAGCATGCGGGCGGGGCCGACGATAAGCGCGTTGCGCGCCGCATCCTTGCCGAGCACATACAGCCCCTCACTGTGAGCGATGCCGAGCCCGCGCCTCTGCCCCTCGGTGAAACGCCAAAGGCCCCCATGAACCCCAATCCGCCGCTCGAAGCCGTCATCCCCGCGCAGGAGAACATCCCCCCCCGGCGGGGGATCGATTCCCATGGCGGCCCATTCCCTTTCGAGATAGCGCGCGCAGGCGCCGTTCCCCCCGGGCACGAAGCAGATGTCCGTGCTCTCTTCGGGCGCGGGCACGGCGAAACCGGCCGTCTTCACGAGCTGACGGGCTTCATCCTTGCTCATCCCTCCCAGGGGGAAAAGCACCTTTTCAAAACGCGCTTTCGGCACGAGGCTCAGAAAATAGCTCTGATCCTTGCGCTCATCGGCGCCCCTGCACAGGCGCACGGAATAGGGCGGTTTTGCGTGAACGCGCTCCAGGCGGGCGTAATGGCCGGTCGCGAACATGACGCAGCCGTAGCTTTCCGCAGCCTCCATCAAGGCGCCGAATTTCACGTCGCGGTTGCACAGGGCACAGGGGTTCGGCGTCTTTCCCTCGGCCCACGCCCGAGCGCAAGGGTGCCTGACGCATTGGGAGAATGTCTCGCTGAAATCCAAGACATGCAGGGGAACGCCTAAGCGGCTGCAGGCCACCTGCAGACCGGAAAGGAGGCCGGGAGGCATCGTTTCGGGCAGAAAGACGCCGTGCAGGGCATGCACATCGTAGCCTGCCTCTCGGAGCATCAAAAGGGCGCACAAGCTGTCCACCCCGCCGCTCACGGCGACGGCGACGGATGTGCCGGAAGGGGGCATGGGCTTGCCTTTTCCGGGCAAGATGGAATCCGACGCGGCCTTAACTTTTTCAGGCAGTCTTTCGGCCATCTGTCCCTCCCGTGTGGGGGATGCGCCGCGACGGCCGTAAGCTGCCGTCGCGAAACGGACATTACAGTAT
>JAEEGL010479937.1_pt1 | contig 21845 bp, 36 predicted proteins | sample 9134231 | NCBI WGS metagenome assembly JAEEGL01 (sample SAMN16246548, study PRJNA631951) | gut metagenome | biome: gut microbiome; feature: rumen; material: fiber-attached | host: Bos | place: Iran: Karaj | collected 2018-10 | reverse complement strand
TGGCTATAGGAACTCAGGCGATTGGAACTCAGGCTATAGGAACTCAGGCGATTGGAACTCAGGCGATTGGAACTCAGGCAATTGTAACTCAGGCGATTGGAACTCAGGCAATTGTAACTCAGGCGATTGGAACTCAGGCAATTGTAACTCAGGCGATTGGAACTCAGGCGATTGGAACTCAGGCAATTGTAACTCAGGCGATTGGAACTCAGGCAATTGTAACTCAGGCATCTTCAATACAGACAAAGAACCAAAAATTAAAATTTTTGATAAAAACTCTGATTGGACTATGAATGATTGGCGTAGCTCACGAGCTAAAAAAGTGATGAGTGGATGTCCTTATTCATACTCTGACTTCATAAGTAAATTAGACATGACGGATGAAGAAAAAGAAAGGCATCCCGAGTATAAAACAATCGGGGGTTACATTAAGACTGTTACAATAACCAAAGCCGATAGACAGGAATGGTGGAATCATTTAACAGAAAAAGATAAGCAGGCCGTAAAAGAACTACCAAACTTTGACGCAGATAAATTTAATATGTGTACTGGAATCACAATCTAAGGAAAAGTAGAAAATGAGTTATGACAGAGTTAATCGCACATACTCCGCTAAACCAACTCACAACCACACACCGAAACACAACGACATTCAGGCGGTCGGAAAGTTTGAATACATTTTTAAGACGGAATTACACAAATTAAACAACAAGGAGATTAAGACAAAATGAAACTTAACATTTCACAGAAGGAATACCGCTCACTCGATGCGGTATCACGTTCGGACTTAATGGAACTTCGTAAAAGTCCGAAGCATTTCAGATTCAAGTCAGACAGCAATATCGCTGACGATTCCAAAGCATTAATTTTCGGTTCATTGGTACACAAGCTTGTATTAGAGCCGGATACATTCGATGATGAATTCGCTATTGCTCCGAATGTCGACAGACGCACAAAGTCAGGCAAAGACGAATACGAGAAATTCATTCAGGCTGCAGGTGACAAGATGATCGTGTCGCTTGACGATTTTCACACGGCTTCAGTTATGGCGAAGGTCGTTGAAAGTCACCCAGAAGCTTCAAGGTTATTATATGAAGGTAAGCCTGAATACGAGACATCATATACTTGGTTAGATTCTGAAACAGGTATTGTTTGCAAGATAAGACCTGATTGCGTCAATGAGTTAGATGGACAGAAATATATCATCGATTATAAGACGACTGATTCGTGCGATTATCGTTCGTTCTATCATTCTTGCAAGAAGTATGGTTATCAGCTGCAAACAGGTATGTATATTTCAGGAATGTTCGAACAGGATTATTCAGATTATAAGTTTATCTTTATTGCACAAGAAAAATCTGAACCTTATGCAGTACGCATTTTTAAGTGCGATGATTCATTCACCGAATTCGGAATAGATGAGTTCAGAGAGTTAATAAACACATTGCGTATATGTCATGACAACAACGATTGGCATGGCTACGAGGAAGCCACATTGACAGAAGGCGGTGATTAGGTTGGACGAAATATGGAAAGACATTCCGGGGTATGAAGGTTTATACCAAGTAAGCAATTTAGGACGTGTATATGGTATTAAAAGGCGGAAAATAGTAAGTCAAGAAAAGACACGACAGGGCTATATGCGTGCGCATCTATGTAAAAAATAATAAGCGAAGTCATCATTCTGTACACGGTTTAGTAATGTTAGCTTTTGTTGGTGAACGAAATGGTCTTCAAATTAATCATATTGATAGAGACAAAACCAATAACAAGTTGTCAAATCTTGAATACTGTACTGCTTCTTACAATATGCAACACGCATATGCTACAGGAAGACCGGGAACAAGAGCAGTGAATATGTTAGATGAGAATGGAAACGTATTAAAAACATTCAATTCTTTGGCTGAAGCAAGAAGATTAACCGGCGCACAAGACTTATCATCACGAATTAAAAAATGTCAACGCTCAATGGGATATCGTTGGCAATACAGAGAGGAGATAAAATGATGAAATGGTCAGAAGTATTAGATAATAACTACGTCAATTCGGAATTACTCGGTGAGATAGGCACTGAAAAGGTTGTTACAATAACGCAGGTCGAAAAGGACGCAGAGTATTACGATCAGCAGACGCATACTACAAAGAAAGGACTTGCGATTCACTTTGAAGAAGTTAAACCGCTTCTTGCAAATGCCACAAATCAAAAGACATTAATGCGTCTATTCGGTGGAGCAAATGAGGATGTCTCGAAGTGCTACGGTCAGAAAGTCATCCTGTATGTCACAACAACCAAAGTTGCAGGAAAGGTCGTTAATTGTATTCGCATCAAAGAGTACACCGAGACCAAATGTGAAGAATGCGGCTCCGTACTTAAGCCGGTATCAGGTAAGACGGTAGCGCAACTTATTGAGATTAGTCAGCGCAACACTAACAAGATATTGTGCGTTGAGTGTATGAAGAAGTTTAAAGCGGCACAGGAAGGAGAAAAGGCTGAATGATGACAGAACTTGACTATCACTTTTTGGTAGTGTTTGAAATGCTTAAGACGGTTAAATGGTTGCCTTGCGGTGAATGGGGTTTCATTTTCGAATACTATCACCCATACGGAGACTTATACGTTATTCACGACAAGAACCTCGATTGCTATCACTTTATGAAGGCTGAATGTCCGAAAGAAGCAGTTAATCAGGTCTTACAGAAGCATATAGATGCTTACGATTTCGTTGTAGATGAAGAAGGAGATGAAGAAGATGAATAAAGGACAGTTAATCTACAGAGTTGCATTAGTCGTTCCGGGCAAGGAGACTTACTACTGGTTGTTCAATTCAGATACACAGGCGATGACGTTCGCAGACTTCCTGATGAACCATTACGAGAAGTCAACCAACGAACCGAACGACCTTAAGTATATGCACGTTTCAATAATGATAGTAAGAAAGGAAGATAAGGACTATGAGTAAGAGCATCACAATTTTACACGGTCGATTCGTGGCAGATCCGCAGATGAATCAGGCTAACGGAACAACGGTTGCGAGATTCACATTAGCGGTTGACAGAGACTTTAAGAAAGAAGGTCAGCCTGAAGCCGATTTCATTCGATGTGTGGCTTTTAACAAGCTGGCGGAACACATCGGAAAGTATTTCGTTAAGGGAAAGGAAGCACTCGTTGAAGGCAGATTACAGACAGGCGAATATGAGAAAGACGGAGTTAAGCACTATACAACAGACCTTTTGATTAACGGAATAGACTTCTGCGGTAGCAAGTCAGATTCCAACAATTCGGCAGCTGAACAGAAACCGATTCCGACAGAAGACTTCGTGAATGTGGCAGATGCCGTTATCGAAGAAACCGAATTACCGTTCGCATAAAGGAAAAAACATATGATTCTAATTGACACGAGAGAGAAGAAGTGCGCCCACATAGAACAGTATTTCAAGGCGAAACGCATACCCTACAAAATGCAATGTCTTAAATATGCTGACTATGTGAATGACACTAACTTCTACTTAAGGATAGACCGCAAGCAGGATCTGAACGAAGTCGCAGTGAACCTTATTACCAATGACAAGATACGATTCCGCAGAGAATGCCGCAACGCACAAGCTCTGGGAATACATATCATATTCTTGGTAGAACACGGTAGCAACATCAAGTCCATTGAAGATGTTAAGTCGTGGAAAAGCAAATATTCGAAGATTACCGGACAGATGCTAATGTCCGAAATGCTCCGAATTCAGCTTATATTCGGTCACGAGTTCAGGTTCTGCGATAAACGGTCTACACCGAAAATAATAGCGGAGATTTTGGAAAATGACAAGCGATGAGATTAAAAATTCAACTACTATGACGGAAGTGCTGTCAATGTATGGATTACGTCCGAATCGTAAAGGGTTCATCTGTTGTCCGTTCCATAAAGAGAAAACTCCGTCTATGAAGATATATGACAAGTCGTATCACTGTTTCGGATGTGGCGAAAGCGGAGACGTATTCAGCTTTGTGCAGAAGTACCAGAACATTGACTTTAAGGACGCATTTAAGACGTTAGGCGGTGGATATGAATCGTCAAATTACCTACGAGGTAATGTTAAGAAGCAAGTCAACATCCGCAAAGAACGACAAGACAAGATACTCGAAGATTCCGAACTTCGAACATATATCGCAAGAGCATGGAAAAAGGCTGACGAAATTAATGCCGGTCTTAAAAACACCCCCCACCTCGTTTTTTCTGATGAACACGATGAATTAATCACATTAAGAAATGCCCTGATCTATTATTGGGAAGAATACATTCTCGACAGAAAGGAAGTGACAGGAATTGAGCAGCGAAAAATCAATGAAAAGTGCAACCGAATCTTTGAACTCGAAGATTTTTTTAAAACTAATTGATGAAGGCACCGTTGAAAAGGACGACTTCAATAAGAATGACTTATATGCCTCCTTATATGGAATAGAAGACGAAATACTTCGAACCGAGTACATCAATAAAGCTGAAGCGATTGCAACTTCATTAAGAAAAGGCACTTCTTTCAAGAGAATGATTGCAGCTTATGAAAGGAGCCTTAAAAAGCAGGAATTCAAGAAGTATGATTCCGAACATCCTGCACCGATTAAATGCAATTATACCGACTTTTCAGCACTTGACGTTCAGTTCAGATGCGGTTCATATGAAGCATCCGACAAGGGTATATTCATTCAGACCGATGACGGACAGAAGCCTGTTTGCAAACATCCGATTTGGATATCAAACATCCTTAAAAGTGCCGAAACAGGAGAATACAAGGTTAAGCTTCAGTACGTCCTGAATCACAAGATAGTAAGTCAGACAGTACCACGCAAGATGATAGCAACCAAGTCACAGATTATCGGCTTATCAGATTACGGTGTCGGTGTCTCCGATATGAATGCTACTCGATTAATCGGATATTTGTCGGAAATCGAGACAAGCAATTCGGACATCATCACGGAAAAGTTATCAACAAGTCGTCTCGGTTGGATCCCGAACCCTACAACCGGCAAACATGACTTTCTACCATATGATAGTGACATCGAATTGGATTCCGAATCAAGCCTTAAGCCGTTAATTGATTCGATTCAGTGTGTAGGTGATTGCGATAAGACCATTGAATTTATCAAGGAACTTCGAGCAAAGAACAACTTCGAACTTCTTGTCAATATGGCTGCCGCATTAGCTTCTCCGTTAATTGAACCGAGCGGAAACTTACCGTTTATTGTCTCATTATGGGGCGGTACAGGTATCGGAAAAACTGTCGTGTTACAGATTTGTGCTTCGTTCTATGCTAATCCTGAAAGAGGTTTCATTGCGGACGCAAAAACGACAAACACCGCAATAGAAGTTCAGCTAAATGCTCGAAATTCGCTTCCGTTCTTAATTGACGACCTTGCACAGATAGCTACTGACGGAGAAGTTGTATCAAAGTTAATTTATACGATCTGCTCCGGCAAAGGTAAAGGTCGAAGCAACCAAAAGTTAGGAATCAACAGAACTCCTGAATGGACTTGTTGCACGATTACGAATGGCGAACGGTCAATGGTTGACGAATCTATGCAGGGCGGTGCTATTAACCGAGTAATTGATGTTAATGCAGGAAACACTGTTATATTCAACCACAAGGACGGTAACAAAGCGCACAACTTCTTGATAAAAAATTACGGTTGGATAGGTTGGATGTTCGTTAATGTTATCAAGCTTATGTCTGCCGAACAGATTCAGGAGAAAGTCAACTACTACGGTGAAGAACTCCGCAAGATGTCGGGTTATGCGAAAGTCGATAAGGAAGACAAGCAGATAGCACCTATGGCTATGATTATGGCAGCAGATGATATTGCACAGGAATATATCTTCAAGGACGGTATTCGATTGGATCCTATAAAGTGTTTGAATCTGTTAAAAGACCGCAATTCAACCGATGAAAATCAGCACGCATATGAACGTCTTATGGATGAATTCACGATTAACAAGACCAAGTTCGGAGCAAGTGCAACAGATGATCCTGATACCGGGTATGAATATTGGGGTTGGTATGATTACAAGGAAGGTTACTACTACGTTATACCGAGCAAGGTTGACGACATCATCCGCAAATATAACTATCAACCGAAGGCATTTAAGAGTTGGTGCATAGATCACAATTTAATCCAATTTGATGCAGGTCGAATGTCTAAACAAATTAGAATAAAAGACCGAATTGTCAGATATTTTGTCATAAAAGACAAGCTTTCGGATGAGTGTAGCCAAAAAAATGGTTACAACTTCGAGCAGGTAAATGCCGAAGAATGCCCATTTCAGTAGGGTGTAACCGTGTAGCCACTTTTTTGTGGTTACAAAGATATATATGATATATATTTTATAATTTTTTAATATATATTTTTTCTACTTTTATTATTTTAAAAAATATTTTTCCAATAGGTCTATATATTCGTGGTTACAGTGGTTACAGTGGTTACATTCAGTAATATCAAGGCTTTGCGGATTCGTAAAAGTGGCTACAAAGTGGTTACAAACTATATTTTTGGCTACAAATAATAATATATATAGGAGTCATAAGGTTTATGGCAGATAAGATAACAAGGATATGTCCTAATTGTAAAAATGAATTCATAGTATTTCATCAACAGAGTAGATTCTGCTGTGATGATTGCCGGAAAAGATATCATGCAAAGATGAATAAGAAGCCTTCAAGAAAAGGTGTTCCTATAGAACGTGATAGAATATCAGTTAATAAGCATGACCTTGAACGATATCGTAAGAATGCAAAGAAATCACAGGAAGAACTTATTAAGACAACCGTCTACGCACGAGATCAGGGCGAAACTTACGGACAATATGTCAGCCACACACAAGCAGCCGAAGAAGATGCGAAGATGAGAGCAAGACACGCACGTTGGTTAGCGGAACAGAAGAAGGGAGAGAAGAAGACTTGAACACTTATCAGAAGAAGGCAGATGAATACTTAAAAGACTATATGCGTCTATATAATCTGATTAAGAAGAAATATCTTGAAATCGACTTCTTTCACGGAAAAGTAACAGGTGGAGCTATCAGATATGACAAAGACAAGATTATGACTACTCCGACTAATATGCTTGAAGAAGCTGCTTGCGAAGTTGATGAAGTACAACGTGAGCTTGAACAGTTGCTCCCGAACTACAACGAATTAAGGTCTCAACTTAAGCGATATGTCAGACGCATTAAAGACGAAGATGCGAGAATGGTTATCAAGATGCACTATCTATATGATGCACCGTGGAAAGACATTCCGGATAGACTGTATATGTCGGAACGTACTATGTGGCGAAAGAGAGATGTTGCATTAATTGAACTTGGTAAGATGTTAGCCAGAGATGAAGACAATGCGATATTCAATCTTATCAAGTTAACAGAAAGTAGGTGATGATATGCAGTGTCCGTATTGTAAGAAATATGATTCATTACAGAAGCACTTCACTGTAGTTGATAGCAGACCACTTGGAAATATGACTAAACGCAAGAGAAGATGTTATTACTGTCATAGATTATTTGTCACCTACGAAGAAGTATATAAGGAGCGGAACGATGACGTGCAGTGTAAGTTGTAAGTATCAGTTTAAGAACTTAAGAACCGGTGATTATATATGTTCAGCCGGACATAGACATTGTGACTTCTTATGTGACGATTACAAGTGTCCTGACTTTGAAGCTGATACGATATTGTGTAAGACGTGTTCTAATTATCAGAACGAAAAATGTATAAAAGATTGGAGATGTTATTATGTCAGAAGAAATGACAATTAAAGATGTTTTAAAGCCAAGAATGAAAATGGAGACTGTTGCAGAGATATTAGATTCAATTAAATCTGCTGTTGAAACAAACGACAAATTCGATGATATTAATGTCGGAGTTCGTATGGGTTTGCTTCAGGCATATACCATTGTATCTGATGCAATAATTCTTGAACTGATGAAAGAGCTTAATTAAGAGGTGACATAATATGATTACAGCAACAGAGCAGATTAACCCGAACGAATGTAAGTATCATGTTGACTATTACGATATCTGTCAGAAGAATTGCTTTTACTGTAAGGACAATATTAAGAACGATAAGTGTCCGATATTAACAGAAAGGAAAGCAACCGATGTCAAAGAAGAACGATGATATCTACATAGGTTTCAACCAAAGGGAGATACGACTTCTTAACGAGATACTATCCTTTAATCAGACTTGCGCTCCTGCATCTAATTGGAAACGATGTGGTATATGTGACGAATGCGAGTTCACGGAAGTGTTAAATGAAGTCAGGGAAAAGGTCAAATTATATGAATCGTAACAAAAAGTGACACAAACAAAATGCCGTTTTCGTGTCAACTGTGCGGAGAATTACGATTTTAAGTTGGCAGTAAATGGCAGTGAGATATGTGATATTATGATATTAGGAAAGTTTAGGTACAGAACTCTTCTATTAGGTTTCATTATTACTCTCCTTATAATTGATTGGGCAAAGCATTGAAGCGGTGTTGGTAGCATCGCTTTTTTGCTACGAAAAAATATCCGGCAGGAATTAATACCCTGTCGGTTTTTTATATAGGTGAACGACATGGCAGGAAAAGTCAACCGAAGAATAGACCACGAGGGTGCATTCCGTACCGCCTTCGAAAAGAACAGGAAGCGCATACTACAGACAGCAACGATATGTCCTTTATGTGGTCAAGAATTAGATAAAACAATCAAGGATAAAGCAAATCCACTTTTTGTAGAAATTGATCATATAGTGCCAATTTCAAGGGGTGGGCATCCGTCAGACATAGACAACCTTCAAGCTGTTCATAAAATTTGTAATCGAAAAAAAAGCAACCGTACCTTATCGGAAACGATAACCGACATTCGTGTTAATCAGAATTTAAGGGAAGAACAAATCCGCTGCCAATTTAGTTGGAGCGATTACAATGGGGGGTAAGTACCCGATACCACTATATGTTGTACTCCCACCCGCCTGATTGCACAAATATCTCGCAGACTTTTCCGCTATTGATATTTACAAGCGGAAAAAACTAAAAAAGAAAGGAACCGTCAATATGGAATTAATGGGAATAGAATTCTTAAGAAAAAAGCTTAAGGATAAACAGACAAAGGTTAAAAAGAGATATGTCTTCTATGATGCACACGAGACTATCAGAGACCTTAACATATCGACACCGCCTGAATTGAGATACTTCATGTCAACTCTTGGTTGGTGTGCGAAGGGTGTTGATTCTCTTGCTGATAGATTATCGTTTAAGGAATTCAGAAACGATGACTATGGACTTAACCAGATATTCAAGGCGAATAATCAGGACATCTTAATTGATTCGATGATACTTGAATCGTTAATTGCTTCATGTTCGTTTGTGTACTTGCAGCCGGATGATACTTATCCGATGATGCAGGTCTTAACCGCTTATTCGGCAACAGGAATTATGAACCCTGTCACTATGATGTTGAATGAAGGATATACGGTTCTTGAATGGGATAAGAGCAAAACAAGAGCCTTAAGAGAAGCCTACTTCGTTCCGGGACAGATCACTTACTTTGAGAAGGGTGAAGTTACGGAAGTCGTTAATACTCCATATACTTACATTCCGTTAGTTCCGATAGTATTTAGACCGTCAGCTTCGAGACCGTTCGGACATAGCCGCATTAGTAGAGCCTGTATGGATTACACCGCTTCCGCTATCAGAACGATTAAGAGAAGTGAAATCGGTGCAGAGTTTTTCAGTTATCCGCAGAAGTATGTAACAGGCTTAAGTCAGGACGCAGAGCCAATGGAAAAGTGGAAAGCTACAATGTCAAGCTTGCTTACTTTTACCAAAGACGATGCAGGAGATCATCCAATACTCGGACAGTTCACTACGCAGAGCATGACACCGCATCTTGAACAGTTAAAGATGTTTGCGTCACTCTTTGCCGGAGAAGTCGGATTAACCTTGAATGACATGGGATTTGCGACCGAGAACCCACAGAGTGCAGAAGCAATTAAGGCAAGCCACGATACATTGAGACTTACAGCAGATAAGGCGAAGTCAAGATATGCAACCAACTTGATTAATGTCGGACTTGTGGCGGCTTCTATCCTTAACGGAAAAGATATCGAGAGAGCAGCATTCGTTGATACAGAGGTTGTATGGAAACCTTCATTCGTTCCTGATATCAATTCACTCGGTGCGCTTGGTGATGCGGTTCTTAAATTAAAGCAGGCATTCCCAGATTACATTACCGAGGATAAGCTGAAAGAGTTAACAGGATTTTAAGGCGGTGAACCTTGAATGAAATATGAGGATTACAAAGACAAGATAGTTCGTGAATTTGCATCTTGGGAAAAGTCCGATTCGGTCTATAAGGGTTATCTGAATAACCTGAATAATGGTCGGAACGTATGGTTGAACGCAAACAGAGCGGTCGAACGTGCCGGAGAAAAGATGTCGTCACTCTTAAGAGAAGTTGCTAACAGTGATATCGCTTATGAAGACTTAAGAAGATTAACCGCCGAAGAATATCGGTTTTTGTTTAATCATTCTTCTAATATCGGAGCAATAGCACAGCGACTTACCAACGAAGCGGCAGACATACACATGACGGTCAAATTTCCGAAGATAGACGATTCAAGAATTGACGGACTATTGGAAATACTAACAAGAGACCACGACAACAACATACTGTTAAGCCTATCGGAAGTCTACAATGACGGTATCGGTTACAATATCGCACAGGACAGTATTAATGAGTTAATCGGATATAATTCGAGAATTCAGAACAAAGCAGGCTTCAACACTTATATGATTCGTAGAACAGACGGCTCCTGTTGTGAGTGGTGTAACAAGGTGGCGGACGGAGTTGCCTATCGGAAAGGAGAAGAACCTGACGACTTTTGGAGATTCCACGAAAACTGCACTTGTTGGATAGAATACAAAGTTGATAAGCGAATCGACATCGTTTCTTACAAGACGAGAAACGGAAAGATGACGAAAGCTTAATCATAAATTTATACCTTTAAGGGAGAAAATATGGCAGACAAAAAGCGGTATGGTCGGCAAACACCGACATCAGAGTTCACGCTACTCGAAGCCGAACACGACACGCATTTGGCTGACGAAGCTATCGGAATATATAACACCGATAAATGTCAGGCAATGGAGTGGCAGGAACATATTATCAAGAACATAATGGCAACTGATTCAGACGGACTTTGGGTTCATTCAAAAGTCGGTTATTCGGTGCCACGTCGTAACGGTAAGGGCGAGATTCTTGTTATTCGAGAATTATTCGGCTTACTTAATGGCGAAAAGATACTACATACAGCACATCGAACAACAACTTCACATTCCGCAGCCGTTCGACTTGTTAAGGAACTCGACAACCGTGGTTATGTTGAAGTTCAGAGACCTGATAAGACAGCGCAATATGAGAAGTCTTACACATTCTCGAAGCAATTCGGTCTTGAACGAATTCACATTCTCGGTGGCGGTCAAATAGACTTCCGAACACGATCGGGCAAGGGTGGACTTGGTGAAGGGTTCGATTTGCTTGTAATTGATGAAGCGCAAGAGTACCAAGATGACCACGAAAGCGCATTGAAGTATGTTGTATCAGATTCCGCAAACCCTCAAACAATTATGTGTGGTACTCCACCGACAGCGGTTTCTTCGGGAACGGTATTCGTGAAGTACCGGGAAAAAACACTTGCAGGGCAAAGCGCACATTCATATTGGTGTGAATGGTCTGTTGAAGACCAACACGACTTCAAGGATATTGAAGCATGGTATGAGACTAATCCTTCGCTTGGTTTAGTCTTAACCGAAAGAAAAATTGAAGACGAAGCAAACGGAGATATTACGGACTTTAACATTCAGCGACTTGGTTTGTGGCTGAAATATTCTCTTAAGTCCGCTATCACCGAAAAGCAATGGAAAGCACTCGAAATGTTAGATAAACCGACATTGAAGGGTGCTATTTCTTTGGGAATTAAGTGCGGTAAGGATAGCAACAACATCAGTTTGTCGGTAGGTTGTAAGACCGCTGACGGAAAGATATTCGTTGAATGTATCGACAGTAGACCGCTCGTTAATGGTATCGATTGGGTTATCGGTTTCATTAAAGGCTTGAAATCAGAACCTATCAAGATAGCTTATGACGGTCAGCAAGCAAAAAATATCATTGAAGAAGCTTTCAAGGATGCAAAAATCAAAGGCTTGTATATGCCGACAGTTCAGGAATACATCGATGCAAATGCTAAATTCGAGCTTGCACTTAATCAGGAGACACTTCTTCACAGTCATCAGAAGAAGGTCGCAGAATCCGTTACTAATTGCGAAAAGCGAGCAATCGGAAGTCATGGCGGTTTTGGATATAAATCCATTAAGACCGGCTGTGATGTCGGAATACTCGATTCGTTGATATTAGCACATTGGGTTCAGGCTACCTTCAAGGAAGCCAAAAAACAACAAATCAGTTATTAAGCGAATGTAAAGATAAACTTTGCGAACGCAAAGATAAACTTCACAATCGCTCAATATACCACGTTACTCAAACGGAAAGAGAGGAAAGAACAATATGTCAGAATTTAAGGTTATTGAAACACAGGAAGAATTCGATGCGGCGATTAAAGACCGTATAGAGCGACTTAATAAGAAGCACGAAGGCGAAATCGCAGAATATGCTTCATATAAGACGAAGAATGAAGAACTCACAAAGCAGATTGAAGAACTTAATCAGAAGTTCAGCGGCTTTGATGAAAAGGCGAAGTCGTATGACGATGAGATTACTTCTTTGAAAGCTAAAAATGACGAATTAAACGGTCTTTTGGCTGAAAAGGATAAAACTATTCATTCATACGAAATCGACAAGACAAAGCTCAATATTGCGGCGGAGTTCAACATTCCGCAGAATGCGCTCACGTTCCTTCAGGGAGACACTGAAGAATCTATCAGGGAGAGTGCAAAGCAGCTTAAAGCGGTCATCGGAGTTAAAGAACCGCATATCGCAGTTCCTTCGGGTGAATCAACCAAAGATTCGGATCAGAAAGACTTTTATTCGGCATTCAAGTCAATGTCGAACGCATTAAGCGACAACTAACAAAGAAAGGAAGGACAAAGATTATGTCTACAGTAAACAAGTCAACTTTATTTCCGGCAAATTTAATTACCGAAGTATTCAACAAGGTTGCAGGTCATTCTTCACTTGCAAAGTTAAGCGCAAGCAAGCCTGTATCATTCGTAGGTGACGATGTATTCACATTCTCACTTGACGGAAACGTGTCAGTAGTAGGTGAGAGCGCAGCAAAGCCTGCTGGTTCAGCTACAGTTTCATCCAAGCAGATCAGACCTGTTAAGGTTGTATATCAGGCTCGTGTATCTGACGAGTTTATGAGAGCTTCCGAGGAAAAGAGAATCGACATTCTCACACAGTTCGCAGAAGGCTTCGCAAAGAAGATCGCTTACGGATTCGATGTAATGGCTATGCACGGAAACAACCCTGCAACAGGTTCAGCTTCCGCAGTAGTTGGAAACAACAACCTCGATTATGTAGTTGCTAACTACAACACAGGTTCAAACAAGATTACACTCGGTCACGATTCAACAGCAGTAGATGCTAACATCGAGGAAGCAATCGCAAAGGTTGAAGATGCAGAGAAGACAGTTACAGGTATTGTAATTGCTCCGGCTATCAGAACAGCAATGGCAGCTCTTACCCAGAATAGTGGTGAAAGAAAGTACCCTGATTTTGCATTCGGTGGCGTTCCTTCAAATCTTGGTGGAGCAACATTAGACGTTAACGGTTCTGTTTCCGCTAACAGCGAGGGTGCAAGAGTTTACGCAGGTGACTTCGCAAACGCATTCCGTTGGGGTTATTCTCTCAACATTCCGTTAGAGGTTATCGAATATGGTAATCCTGACGGTGGTTCTTATGACCTTAAGCAGGCTAATGAAGTATGCTTAAGAACCGAAGCATTCATCGGTTGGGCATTCCTTGACGATGCTGCATTCGCAGAGGTAAAGCAGGGGGAATAACAGGTCTTGCCGTTAATCCTGAAGACGGTGAGACAGACCTTCTTGGCAAGAAAGCCAAAACCTTACAGGAAAACATCGTTGTTGGTGTTGATTCCATTAGCGGTACACTTAAGTATGTGACAGGATATACAGGCTTTGACGCTTCACACGAAGAATTACAGAGCGGTAACTACATCGCATTGAAGTGTACTTACGGAACAGGTGTTACAGCCAAATGTCAGCTTATTGGCGGTCAGTTCGGAGAGGTTACACTCGACAATGACAAGAACATCGTTATTCGTATCACCAACAAAGATACACAGAGCATTAAATTCGTATTTACAAAGGGCGAAGTTTCCGAGACAAGAATCTATGATTTAAAGAATCTTGTGCTTGAATCGGCTTCGTAATGGTGGACTACATGACAGTTGTATTATATGAAAAGCCGAAAAAGGCAGAAGTTAAGGCAGAAGTTAAGGACACCAAGAAGAATACGAAAGAAACAAAGAAAAGCACAAAGAAGTAGTGAAAGGCGGCTGAAATATGCCGCCTACTCTACTATATGAGGTAATGATATGGCAGATTTTGCAACAGTACAGGATGTCATCGATTTGTACCGACCATTAAGCGCAGAGGAACAGACAAGAACTGCGAATCTTCTTCCTGTCATATCTGACGCATTAAGGGTTGAAGCGCAGAAGGTCGGACGTGACCTTGATGCGATGATTACGGATGATTTGCCGCTTGCGAACACGGTTAAGTCAGTCACAGTTGACATTGTGGCTCGTGTTCTTATGACACCGACAACAGGCGCACCGATGTCACAGTTTAGTGAATCGGCAGGTGGTTATGCGGTATCGGGAACATTTCTTAATCCGGGCGGTGGATTATTCATCAAGGATAGCGAATTGAAGCGAATTGGATTAAAGATTCAGCGATATGGAGTATTAGAGTTTTATGGTAACGACAGCAGCAGTAATTAAGGGAATTACAGTCGAACTTGTCAAGGAAGTTACAACCGGCACAGATCTATTCGGTAATCCCATAACGAAAAAAACAACGGTCAATGTTGATAATGTCTTAATTAAGCCTTTATCGACTGACGAGCAAGTAAACGACTTCAACTTTTACGGAAAGAAGTCGGTTTATGAACTTTGCGTTCCGAAGGGTGATACGAATGAATGGGAAAATAGAAAGGTTAACTTCTTCGGTAAGACATGGCTTGTAATATCTCCGGCAAGCGAAACCATAGAATCAATGACACCGCTTGAATGGAATAAGCATTTCAAGGTGGCTTTATATGAGTAAGGTCAGAATATCAGTCAACTATGCAGGTGTGGGCGAATTGCTCCGTTCCGACATAATGACAGAAGCAACCGCACAAGTAGCACAGGAACTTGCGAATGCGTGCGGTAGCGGATATGTGGCAGAAGGTCATCAGATGCCCGAACGAATGATTTATTCTGTAATAACCGAGACAACCGAAGCGATGAAGGATAACGAATCGAACAATACATTATTAAGGAATTTAGGACGATGATTGAAGCAAGAGTAAGAAACTATCTAATAAGTTGTAACATAAGCGGAATCGAAGGAAATGTCTTTTTGATGAGACCTGAAACGATACCTTCAACAGGTAAATACTTACTTGTCGAGAAGTTGTCATCAGGTCCGACAGATATGCTTTTTACAACGAGATTTGCGATTCAGTCAATTAACACTGATTCCGACTATGTATCGGCAGTAATCAACGAAGATGTTATCGATTCAATGCTTAATTGGAATGAAGACGGTATCGGTGTCAAATTAATCAATTCAATTCCATATCACAATTCGCAAACAAAAGAGTATCGTTATCAGGCGATATTCGAGATTTATCACTATTAAAAGAAAGGTTAGGTATAGCAATATGTCAAATACAGCTAATGTTTCAACAGCACGTCCTAATATTGGCGGTGCTGTATATTGCGCTCCGGTAGGAACTCCACTTCCGACAAGTGCAGATGCTACCCTTAACGGAGCATTCAAGTCACTCGGATATATTTCCGAAGACGGCTTAACCAATAGCAACTCACCTTCCAATACCGATATTAAGGCTTGGGGCGGTTATATCGTTCATTCATCCACTGATGAGAGACCTGATACATTCAAGTATAAGTTGCTTGAAGTATTATCTCTTGACGTTCTTAAGAGTGTTTACGGTAGCGCAAAGGTTACAGGAACTTCTCTTGCAAGCGGTATTAGAGTTAAGGCTACATCCGAAGACGTTGAAGATATGGCCTATGTAGTGGATATGATCATGAACGGTGGAGTCCTTAAGAGAGAAGTTATATCCAGAGCAAAGTTAAGCGGTCTTGGTGATATCACTTATAAGACAGGTGATGCGGTTGCTTACGATGTTACTATTACAGCTTATCCTGACGCAGAAGGCGCTACTCATTACGAGTATCTTAAGGCACCGGCAGGAACATATTCCGATGAAAAGAACATTCTCGGATTTGCTATCGGTACAGATTTGGCAACTATCGACAACGCAGAACATACAGTTGAGGTTACTCTCACAAGCGGTTCTGTTGCAGCTTGCGTTCCGATGATTATGGTATCAGCAGGAGCAACAATTAGTCCTGCATCGGGAATGGAAATGGATTTCACAAATCCTGTTGAGTACGTAGTCACAGCAGAGGACGGAACAACACAGAAGTACACCGTTACAGTAACAGCTTAACGGAAATAAATTAAAGGAGTGTTAGCATGGCAAAGAAAATTAAAGACGGTTACGAATTAGTAACCACTGACAGCGGTTTCACTTGCGAAGTAGAAATCGAAGCATTGAACGATATGCGTGTTTTGAATCTTATCAGAAAGATTGAAAGCACGACAGAGGAAACGGAGCAGGTATTCTTGTTTAACGATTTGGCGCATTTAATCTTATCCGATAAGGAATATGCTCGACTTGAAAATCATGTTGCGAAAGATAGCGGTCGAATTCCTGTTGATGCGTTATACAAAGAGTTCACACAGATATTTACTCATTTAAAGTCAGCAAAAAATTAATTGCACTTGCTAACATACTCGAAGGCGGTTTTGAAGATGATCTGATTTGCGATTTAGCACAATATTACGGTATTAAGGATTATCATTCAGAGCCGCCTTTTTTTATTGCTACATTGGCGGTCGGATTACCTGTTACAAGTCGAGTTCATACGAAAATGAGTGGGTTAGCAGTTCCGCTTGATATGTTGATTCAAGCGATGATATGCGACCGATTGGGCTTGATTTGGTGGAGTAAGACCGCATACGCATCGAAGGGAACGAATCGCCCGGAGATGTTAAGCGAAATATTAGCAAGTGCTAAAGGAAAGAAAGATTCGAACTCACAATATGAGAAGTTTACTTCCGGTGAAGACTTTATGAAGGAATGGAATAAACTTTCTCGGAAAGGAGATTAAATGGCTAAAAAGATAGAATTAGCAAAGGCTTATGTTCAGGTCATACCAACTACGGAAGATATCGGCTCGAACTTAAGAGACGCATTCGATGTTCCTGCACAGCAAGCAGGTGAAGAAGCAGGCGAAAAGGCAGGCGAAGGTATCACAAGCGGAATCGGTGGACTTGTCGGAAAAGCGGCATTAATCGGTGCAGTTGTTGCGGTTGGTAAGAAGATAGGTGACACATTAAAGGAATCCATTAATCAGTATGCAGACTTTCAGCAGTTGACAGGCGGTGTCGAGACCTTATTTAAGGATAGTGCCGATGTAGTCACGCAGTACGCACAGGAAGCCTTTAAGACATCGGGATTATCTGCTAACGAATATATGGAGACTGTAACAGGCTTTTCAGCTTCCTTGATATCATCTCTTGACGGAGATACCGCAAAGGCTGCGGAACTTGCAAATCAGGCGATTATTGATATGTCTGACAATGCAAACAAAATGGGAACTGATATCGAAGCAATTCAGAATGCTTATTCGGGTTTTGCTCGTGGTAACTTCACAATGTTAGACAATCTTTCCCTCGGTTTCGCAGGAAGCAAAGAAGGAATGCAACAGCTACTTGACAAGGCTAAAGAGTTGAGCGGTGTTGAATATGATATATCGTCTTATGCCGATATCGTTGAAGCTATTCATGTAGTGCAGACCGAAATGGGAATTTCAGGCATTTCGGCAAAAGAAGCAGCAGACCTTGTTGCGTCAGGTGCTATGACGGAAGAAGAAGCATTCGCAAAAATGGGTACAACAGCAAAAGAAGCAAGCACGACAATAAGCGGCTCAATGGATAGCATGAAGGCATCTTGGTCGAACCTCTTAACCGCTATGTCAAATCCTGACGCAAATATTGATGACGCAATGAAAAACTTCAGCGAATCGGTCAAGACTTATGCTTCAAATTTCTTGCCTACAATGTTACAGGCAATTAAGGGAAGCGGTGACTTGATAAGCGGTCTTGCAGATATGGTTATCGAGATGATGCCTGAATTCTGCGAAGAAGTGTTACCTGATTTAATTGAATCGACTATTGGTCTCATCCTTAATATCGTTGATTCGATAGTAACCTCGTTACCGACCATTATAGATAGCATCGTCAACGGATTATTATCGGCAGAAAACATAAGTTTATTCATTCAGGGCTTAATTCAATTATCATCTTCGATTGTAGCTGCTTTGCCTGAAATAATCTTGGCATTAATTGAAGCAATTCCGACAGTAATCGAGAATATCATTGAAGCACTCGTCAACCCTGAAAACTTCGCAATTTGGGTTGAAGGTGCGGTTAATGTGGTAACGAAGCTTGTCGAGAATATGCCGAAGATATTGCTCGGACTTTTAACCGCTATTCCGAAAATTATTACTACGATAGTTGATACATTCACTAACACGGAAAATCTCTCGAAATGGCTTAAAATCGGTTCGGAAGCTATCGACAAGATAAAAGAAGCATTTGATGGATTGCCGGAGAAACTTAAGGAAGCATTCAACAAAGCGGTTGAAGAATGGTCGAAAGCTTGGACTAACATCAAGAAAAAATGCGGAGAGATTACAGACAAGATTAAGGAAGCATTTACAGAGTTTGTTGGTACTATCAAACAGATTGGTAAGGATATTGCATCAGGCTTGTGGAATGGTATTAAGTCGAAGAAGGATTGGTTAAAAGAAAAAATCACTGGTTGGGTTGGTGGAATCGGTGACGCAATTAAAGACTTCTTTAAAATTTCATCACCTTCAAAGTTAATGGCTGAATATGGTCGTTATATTGATGAAGGTCTTGCGCAGGGTATTACCAAGAACGCAGACATAACCAAGAACGCAATGCACAAGCTCGGAGAATCAGCCTTAAACGGAATCAACGTAAGCGGAGTTGCGAACGCAAACGTAGAACTTGCACAGAGCAAGCCAATAGGCGAAGCAAGACGACTTGATAAGATTGAAGAACTGTTAGAACAGATTGCCAAAGGTTCGGATATCTACATTGACGGAAACAAGCTTGTAGGTGCTACTGCTAACAAAATGGAAAAGGCACTTGACGGTATCAATTACAACAGGGAGCGAGGTGTAGTATATGGCTATTAATTACGGAGTTGCTTTCACAGTAGGTTCGGTGACAAAGCATAGTAAGGACGATTACAACCTTATTATGACAAACAAGCAGATATCTACACCTGTTCCCGATACGCATTACGTTGAAGTACCGGGGCGCAATGGAATGATAGACTTGTCAACCATAGTCGCAGGAACGATTCGATTCAAGCCGAGAACTATCACGATTGCATTCTATTCACCGAAAAAGGTGCAGGAATGGGAACTTGAAGCAACGACTATTCGTAATCAGCTTTGCGGTAGACAGTGTGAGATAGTATTCGATGATGATCTGGCTTATAAGTGGATAGGTCGAATTACATCGGTTGAACCGATATACGAATGTCGAAACGAATCAATCGTAATCACCGCAGAAGTAGATCCATTTAAGCGAAATGTTACTTCATCCGCTGAACCTTGGTTATGGGATCCATTCGACTTTGATTTGGGTGTAATCAACGAGACCGCAGATGTTCCGATAAGTGGTTCGGGAACTGTGACAGTGATAGCAAGTCAGCAGTGGGTTAATCCGATAGTATCTGTTACGGCAGATATGACGTTGACGTTTACGAACGCAGATTCAGAGACAACAACGGTTAATCTGAAAGCTGCAGACGGTTCAGTGGTCTTATATGATTGCATTATCAAGGAAGGCACGAACACATTCGCATTCACAGGAACAGGCAACGTCACGATTAATTATGTAGGAGGTATGTTGTAATGTATTATCAGCTTAAATTGACAAACTACCTTCTTTCAGGCGAAACAGGAACGGAAGTTAATCGGACAATATATGATTCACGAATTGATGAACTATCGGTCTATGATGCTAAAGCGACTATTGAAATAGATGCGGCAGGACAGATTCAGTTCACGATAGCGAAGAATCATCCTTACTATGACGATATCAAAATCGGTCGTAGTTGGATTGACTTTGTGGTATGTCATTCAGGCATGAACGAATATCTACTCGGTGGATGTGTTGCTACTATCACATCGGACTTATTCGGTAATAGAACGGTCACTGTATATGGTGCGCCAATATGTTTGCATGATGTCTATATGCCTGATATTGAATTCGCAGGCGGTACGTTCGGGGAAGTCGCAGAGATGATAAACGAACAAATAGCGGTTCAGACAGTTGGAAAGTTGCGATTATTGGAAACATTAGCCGATATCGTGGCACCGTTCAACTTGCTATATGGTACGGCTTGGGATGTTCTTAATATCATCCGTGAATCGTATGCAGCTAACAATATTAATTGGCATTTTTACATTGGTGCCGGTTTTCCTGAATATTATATCGGTTACTTCAACTATCAGGCACAAGGACAGATGACGCACAATATCAAGGCAGGAACGAACTTAATCGAATACATCGAAGAAGTCAACGAATCGGACATCTATTCGGGTATTAATCCGTTAGGAGCCGAAACAGGTGTCGATTTCCACGGTGAATCAAGACGAATGCAGATAGTCAATCCACCTGATGTCGGTATCGTATGGGATAGTACACTTGTCACGAAGTACGGACGTAAAGTTGTGCAGCGTATTTATGACGATATCACGACCGCTCCTGCACTCACAAGCAGAGCGACATCAGAGCTTGTATCACTTCACAATATGAAGAAAAAAATCACTGTAAAGGCGGTTGACATTGACAGAACGTATTCATTCGGTTCGGGATTCAAGTTGATGTATTCGGTGTTAATGGAATCAAGTCCGACAATACCACAAGCGGAACTGTTCTATATTAAGCGAATCGACTACGACTTGAACAACCCTGCGAACGATGTCATTCAGTTGACGAATTACATATAAGGAAGGTGAGAAAATGGCAAATATATCAACATTACTTGCGAGAATATTGACTACTCGATATGGTCGGGATATGCGTCAGGACTTGCATGATGCGATTGAAGCGGTTAACGATGATACCGAAAACGCATTAGGTAAGAGTTTAAGCTTTACGACAAATACGAGAAAATTGAAACTTCTTGCGAAAGATAATACGGTCTTATCGGAAGTCGTAATACCGGGCGGCGGTTCAGGTGGCGGTTCGGTTGATTCGGTTAACGGACTGTTTCCTGATGAAAATGGCAACGTAGAAGTGAACCTTGACGATATCAATGACGTAGACATCACATCGGCAGCAGACGGACAGATTCTTAAGTATGATGCGACATCGGGCAAGTGGGTTAACGGTAGCGGTGGCGGTGGCACTTCCGACTACACCGACCTTACCAACAAGCC
>JAEEGL010170346.1_pt1 | contig 21847 bp, 23 predicted proteins | sample 9134231 | NCBI WGS metagenome assembly JAEEGL01 (sample SAMN16246548, study PRJNA631951) | gut metagenome | biome: gut microbiome; feature: rumen; material: fiber-attached | host: Bos | place: Iran: Karaj | collected 2018-10 | reverse complement strand
TTTACGACACTTTGCAATAAACTTACCAATCTTTTCTTGATTCATAAAATTTCTCCTTTCAAACATAAATTATATATTTATACATCTTTTATGTAGAGGACATAAAGTGAGAATTCAATAATTCTACATCTATTTTATCATATTTTGAGAAATTTCATATGATCGGAAGATTACTATATTATGATTAAAAAAAGTGTTGCATAAGAATATCAACCCCTAAATGCTAACACTATTTTCCATCAATTTTGGCCATTTTTAATGATTTTCTTATTTTTTTATTATTATATTTCTTACATTGTTTTATAAAGATTGCAAATTACCTATTATAATAAAACATTAATTATATATTGGAGAATGAAAACAACCGATAAAATATAAATGATCGGAGACACTTCTTTTCTTCTTCCCGAAACTAAAGATGTAATAACATATGTAATAAAGCCAAACTGAATACCGGTTGAAATTGAATAACCCAAAGGCATCATAATAATGACAAAGAAAGCAGGAATGCCAATAACTAAGTCACTAAAATTAATCCTACTAACATTTTCTAGCATAGATGCTCCAATAACAACAAGAATTGGAGCCACAGCGGCCATAGGTACACATTTAATAAACGGTGCAAATACTAAAGTAAGTAGTAAACAAAGAGCAGTGAAAACCGAAGTAAGACCGGTTCTTCCCCCCTCTTCAATACCACTACTACTTTCAATATAAGTAGTTACGTTACTAGTACCTAATAATGAAGCAAAAAAAGTACCAAAAGCATCGGCAACAATCGCCTTTTCTAACTTTTTTGACATTTTTCCATTTTTATCGACTTTAAAAATCCCAGACTTCTTACCCGTTCCGATAAAGACGCCAATGGTATCAAAGATATCAGAGATACACAAAGTAAAAATGGTCATAAAAACAATTAGTAAAGAAGACTTAACACTAAATAAGCCAACAATATCCATTTTCAAAAATGTAGATGAGATATCCGGTAAAATATTATAATTGCTAAAATCAGGAATGCCCGTTACCCCCATTGGAATTCCGATTAAAGTTGTACACAAAATACTAATAATGTAAGCTCCCTTAACTTTCTTTACAACCAAAATAATTGTAATAATAATTCCTATTAATGCTAAAATAACGCTATTAGTAGAAAAGGAGCTTAACTGAGGTACTACATCATTGGCAATTCCATTAGTAATTGAACTAGCCCCAAAAGAAATAATCCCAGCATTAACTAAACCGATATAGGAAATAAACAAACCAATACCTACCGTTATAGCTTCTTGAATAAACTCAGGTATTGCGCGAATAATCTTTTTACGAATGCTTGTTAAAGTAATAATAATATTAATAATGGAACAAATAAAGACCATGGCAATAGCTTGTTGCCATGAGTACCCTAAAGTACCACATATCGTATAAGTAACTAAACTAGCAAGCCCGATACCGGCACTTTGAGCATACGGAACATTTGCATAGATACCCAATATTAAAGTACCAATGACAGACGCTAGTATAGTTGCACCATAAACCGATTCATAAGGCATACCGGCTTGCGTTAGAATTGAAGGAATAACAAAAATAGCATAACTCATTGCCATAAAGGTTGTTATACCAGCCACAAATTCTTTAGCAATACTAGTATCATTATCACTTAATTTAAACCATTTATTTAACATAATCCCTCCTTATTAATCTAATTGCATTTCAAAGTCAACTGATATGTCATCATATTCTTTATACAATGTTTCATTAATCATTTTTTCAAGTTCATTAAGATCTATACGATCATATTCATTAATAAAGACATAATCTTTACCATCAATTGTGGTAATTTCTAAACATTGCTTCATTTCTTTAATAAAATTATCAACTAAAGTAATGTATTGCTTTGTCGAAAAACCCTGATTTTTAAAACCATACATATTATAATAAATATAGTTATAGAAAAAAACATTGGTATATTCACATTTATCAATAGTATCCATATAATCTTGTGTAATAACATAATCATTAAAAATAGTTTCATCCATATTATCTATTTCATAAAAGAATGCTTCTACATTGGAAGGTGTATATATATCATTTAAAGTATTAAACAAATCTTTGATACTCATTTTAGTAATTTTATTACCATGTAGTTCTACTAAATAATTGAGTTTATCTTTGACGAAGTAAAACAGAAAATTTTCCATATAACTATTACTATAATTTATTTTTTTGCCAGTTAATTGATAAGCCAAAAGATCAGCCTTATATTCTTCCAAAGAAATGCCAAAATTCTTATCATATATAAATGAATCACTAAAGTCCGTATGAAGAACATCTTGATATGTACTTACACGATAACTAGTGTTATAGTCATATGCATTATTGATAATATGGGATAGTTCATGCGCAAATCGAACAATCATTGTCTCATAATCAGCATTCTTGTCAATAGATAAAATATTATTAAATGGATCATATTTAAAATCCTTTTTATTATCAATTTTTAAAGTTCTTAAATTATAGTATAAGATACGCAAATCAACATCTAATTTCAGTTCCTCCATTTTATGAACTAAATCATGAATGATTAGCCGATAGCTGTCATCAACATTTAGCGCATTTATTTCTCGATCTAAGTCATTATAGGTTACTTTATTTATTCCCATTTTAGTACAAAACTCATCACTAGTAAGCATTATATAATCATGTGTATATTCTCTTGTGGTTAAGACTCCTGTGTTTTTAGGAAATAAATCACGATTTAAAGAATTTATAAAAGAAGCCTTTATATTAACCATTTTATAATCATCACTATAATAATCGGTAAAAATTGGTTCTTCATAGCAATAGATATCTTCAACATCGAAACCATATTTAGTTGCAGTATCAATTGTAATATGAGTATCAAAATATACTCTTTCAGCAATATTGACCGTCGGAAGTCCCAATACGGAAGCTGAAATTGCAAAAGCTAAGGTTAAAGATACAAGTTTTTTCCTAAACCAAACTAAGTCGCAAGTTTTAACCTTTGGACGAGATCCTTTTTTTTCATTAGAAAAAGTTACAATGTATGTTTTCTCTTCATCATTTGCATATAAAAAATCTTTTGGTTTACAAATATTATCAACTCTTAAATATTCTTCAAATTCAAGATAGTCATATGAACCATTATTATCTTTTAAATAAAAAGTATGATAATCATTGGATAATAAGCGATAGTATATTGTGTTATCAATCATTATTTTACCAACAATTGTATATTCTCTCATGTTCATATAGACTCCTATTATGATTATATAACAAAATTAGATATTATGTAAATAATGTGATACAATATAAATAATAAAGGAATAGCAATATGGAAACAGTAAACAAAAGTTATACATTTGATACTATTAATATTAAAAACACTGAAATTGTTAAGACAATTATCGCAACAGAAAGCGAATATAATGATATTATCAATTTTGAAAAAAAATTAATCGAAGTAATCAATGGATTAAGAGCACCCTATGATATTAAAGAGGATTCTGATATTGCTAAAAACAAATTAAATAATCGAATTATTAAGTCTAAAAGAAATAATAAACAAAGAACAAAATTCTTTAATCAAGTTATTGAAAAAAATGATTATGAGTTAGCTTACTATGGTAGATTAAAAAATATTATAACCGCATCCGTTATTGATAATGATTTTGATTATAAAAACTTACTCTATTTTTTACTCAAGTATTCATCCAATCCTAACATTATTAAAAACTATATTAAAGCAGCTAAGTCTTTAAAAAGAAACTGTGAGTTTCTTTCTTATTTCGATGAAAACGGCAAAGTAATCATAGATAAATTATTATCATTTGATAAATATTTCAATAAACTTTACCGTAAAATTAACTTCGAAGATAGTTCTAATTATGATATATCCTTATATAAAGAATTGTTTTATACCTCCAAAGATATTGAGAATGCGATTAATAAAAAACTTGAAGAATCAATTAAACCAAAAGAACCAACAGTATATCAACCAATAATTGTTAATCAAAAAGAAGGTTCTCGTTATATAGATATTCATGGATCATTAAGTAAATTCTCTATTTCCTACCCTTTAGAGGAAGTAATCAAAGATATAAAGGAAAACAACTCAGATGATGAATATACAATTAAAAAATACACTGAACAATACTATAATCTTAAAGTAACTGATGAATTAAAAAAATTAATGGCCCTTAAAACCAGTAATAATGACACTCAGTTATTATTACAAGTTATTAATAATAAAACACTTCTTAAGCGGGCTAAAGAATTAATTTTATCAGATGAATATACTAAATTAGACAATATATATGATCGAAAAAACCTTATTATCGAAGAGTTTATCGAGGAAGATGATCTTGATTATGATGATAATGATCTTAAAAATTTATTCATTTTTCCAACTACTAAATTCTTAAATGAACAAATCTCAGAAGCTAAGAATCAAGTTAATATGCCAATAGAAGAATTAAAAAGACACATTAACACGCGTTTTAGATTTTTAACCAGTAATTCTTTATATGAAATGCAAAACCGCTATAAAGACCTGATACATAAGGTATTTAATTCAGCTCGAAATGGACAATTAACAATTGGAGAATCAAAAGATGGCAAAAAATTTGAAGGTTTAAAAGTATTTAGATTTGGTCACCGAACTGATAAAATCGTTTATGCTCCCCTTCAAATTAATGAAAAGAACAAGAAATTTTTACAAGAAAAATATCATTTAAATGATGACTTTCAGATTCTGATTATCTTAGGATTTGGTCATGTACGTCTTGAAGATGAAGAGAATTTTTATAAAAGAATGCAAAAAACCGCCAAATTGGTAGAAAATGAATGCTTAAAAATCAATAATATCTTTGCTAATCCATTCAATAATAAAACGCAAGACTTAGCCATTGATTATATTGAATCCGGGGCTATTAATTTAAAACAAACATTTGATTTGGATTATCTAAACAATGATGAAGATTATACCATAAAAAAATAGACATAAAGTCTATTTAAAAAACATTTCTCAATACTCCATACAACAATGTAATTATTAATATAATAATACGTATATAGTTAGGTATTTTTACTAAATACCTATCTTTTTTTTCATATAAGTATAAATAACTTTGATAAATAAAATAACTAACTATAAACGGCAAATAGATAAATACTAAGGGGTTATAAAAAAATGCCTCTTTAAATCTAAATTGAATTAAAGCAAATAAGCATCTAGTTATACCACACCCCGGACAATCATAACCTGTTACAGCTTTAATATAACATGGTATATAAAAACCGGTATATTTATTTATAAAAAAGTATGATACAAAAATGATTAATAATATTGTATAGATTTTAACAAGATGTAAAACGCGTTTTTTCATTAAGCTGAAAATTTATTTAAATCAGATTGTATTAAACAATAATCTACGATACCTAATCCTAAAATCATTAGAACTAAATAAATAATTGAATTATCAGCAATTCCAACTTGGTACTTCTTTCCAGCAGCTTCCATTCTCTTACCAGCAGTATAGAACCAAATATAGCCATAAATACCGCAAGTTACAAGTGTAAGTAAGAATACCATTCCACCACTTTGAGAAGATTTATCATCTTGGCATACAGTGTTAACATCATTAACTAGATTAATAAACCAAATGATACCATAGATACCACAAGTTACGATTGAAAGTAAGATACATGTTACTAGATTTCTATTTTGAACTCTAGGATATCCTCCTGCATTTGTTGGATTAGGAGTACCTTGAGCTGGTTGTTCAGCAGCACCAGTTACTTGAGCTCCACAGTTAGGACAAAATGCAATTCCTTCTTGAACTTGTGTTCCACAATTTGGACAAAATTTCATTTTCATACACTCCTTTCATTATAATCATATCATACTTAATGCTAAAGTAAATATAAAAATTACAAGCCTAAAATTTGTTTTTTCTTAGCATCATAATCTTCTTGGTTAATAATGCCTTGATCAAGCAATTGTTTAAGTTGAATTAATTCTTGAGCGCCAGGAACAGCATCATTCGCTGGTTGCGGTTGAACCGGCGTTGGATTAACTGGTAGCGGTTGTACAGGCGTTGGATTAACTGGTTGCGGTTCTGGTTGTACTGGATTTTGTCCATACATTGAATTATCAACCATTGCTTTTCTTTGGGCTAATTCTTTTTTGAATAATAGAAAACCTAAAGCACATAATGCTCCTATCGGAAGAACAACAAATATATCTACCCAGGTTAGTGCTTCATAATCAATCGCACGGAATAAGCCAATTATTAACATAAAAGCCATAAGTAAGTATATAAAGAAACTAATTTTCTTTTTATCAATTAATAATAGGAATGATGCAGCAAGAGATAATATTACGAAATAATCACTATATGGAATAATAATCTCATAATTTTTAAAAGTAGCAAAATAAACAATGATTAGAACAAGGGTGGCCCCAAAACAGCCAGCTTTAAAACCAATTTGATCAGTTATATTATTAAATGATAATTTATCAGGATCTTCTGCGTCAAATAATAATAAAGCGGTAATAGCAAGAACCATAGGAATCAATAAAAGTTTTAAGAATGTAAATGAATTACAAGCATTATAAATGTAGAAAACTAATAATAAGACACCACCTACAATAATTAAAATGTCACGAACTTTCTTAGGAAAAATATTAAATAGCGCTAGTGTAAATAAGACAAATCCAGCAAGTAAAATAAAATAGAATAAAAAACTGATATTAAAAGTACCATAAAAAATATAAGTTAAAACCGCTAATAAGGCAGTAAAAGATACTATTAAAAACGCACTTTTAAGAATATCCCGGACAAAACCATTGATATTCTTTTTTAATAATACAAAGATTGCAAGTAGGATTATCGCTAAACCAATAATATGCAAAGAAAAAATATTGCTTATCATCAAATAAACAAAGGAGTTAATGCCAAAAAAGATATTTAATAAAAAGAAACGATCCATGAAATAATTTCTTAAATCATATAACTGATAAGTATACGACACACTATGGATGGTTACCGTAATAAAGGCTAAGCCACAAATAGCCAAAGCTACAATACATAAGATATTAAAAATCTTTTCTCTATTTTTCATTAATTCATTCATAACATACCACTCTTTCTATTATCATTATACTTATTATGTATTAATATATCAACTAGAATTTCTTTTGAAATTCACCTTTGATACCAATTCCTTCACTTTTTATCATGAATGTTTGGATGCCAAAATTTTTCATATTTCTTTCCAATTTAATCAGTTCATATTTAGTTAGAGCTGTATAAATAATATAGGTTCTAGAATCATCATAGCCACCCTTAGCATACCAATATGTAAAATCACGATTTAATTCATTTTTAATAAAATCATTAATGACCTTAGGGTTCTTTTTACAAAAAATAAAGGCCGTTGAACAAATATTTTGCTCATGCATTTTATCAACCATTAAATTATCTACGGCCGAATATATAATTGAATAGATCATGATGGCTAAGCCATAACGAATACCCGCGATTAAATAGATTACAATATTAATTAGTAAACCTAACTTACCAACTGAAAAATGGTTATTCTTTTTGGCTACAGATAATCCAATAATATCTGTCCCACCGGTCGAAGCACCACTTGATAAAATCATACCTACCCCTACACCACCGATTAAACCGCCAACTAGGACATTAGTTAAGACATCATCAACGAGTAGCTTACTTGGAAGAAACGAAAGCATCAATGCTTGCAAAGATACAACTAATAAAGTTCTAAAAAAGAATCGCTTTCCTAATAAACGATAAGCAAGAATAAATAATGGTACATTGATTAAATAATAAATAGCACCACTAATATCAAATGAAGTTTCTACATTAAAGACATCAATAATAATACTTCTTAGAAGTTGCGATAAACCTAAAATACCTCCAGTATATAAATGATTAGGGACAACAAAGAAATTAATTGCTATACAAAATAATACAGACCCAAATAAAGCTTTACTTAAATCTAAAAAACTCCAATTAAATAGTTTTTTAATTATTTTCATAAAGATATCACTTCCAAACATTAAAAATTATATCATAAAAAAAGATTAAGGTGTTCTTAATCTTTTATAGTAATTCTTTATTATTATAACGAATATAAGAAAGTAAAATAAATATAATTGTAATACCCAATCCAATAAGTGGACATATCGGATTAATCGATATGTTTTCAATAACATCACGGGTATCTGCCAAAGTATAAATACTAAAATACTTTAATACTTCTACACTTTCTGATAATTCAGATAGAATATTAAAGAAATAAGAAATAAATACAAATGCTAGACCAATTCCTATAGCTCCTTTAGTTTTATGCAACAGCGTCGATAAAAATAGGCTTATAGCGAATAAAGGGAGCGCTGTAAATAATGGTGTAATGCTTAACAAAAGAAATTGTTTAACGTCATACTCACAACTTAAAGTCAAACAGATATAGTTAAATACGCCGATAATCAAAATCATCAATAAAATATAGGTAATACTCACAATTATCTTATTAGTAACAATTTTAGACCTTTTAATTGGCAAACTTCCTAAGTATTCAATAGTTAAGTCATTCTCCTCCTTTAAAAGGATGGTACCTCCCATAATTGATGAATAAAGTCCGGTAACTATCAATATATAAATAAATCCTTCGCTTTTAAACCATCCATAGGCAGTTGTTAACGATGACATGTCCATATTAAAGGCTTTTAATACCCCATCAGGAAAAGTAGCCATTAAGTCATCAAGCGTTTTGATACTTTCTTCATTGATAATATATGGATATATTAAATAAGTAAATAAATAAGTACCCAATAATATCAATAACCATATACAAAATGCTTTAAAATTAATCTTAAATTCTCTTTTTATCATCTTTACACCTACTTATAATAATTCATGAACAAATCCTCTAAAGGGATATCCTCAATTAATAAACGATCAATTTTAAACTTACTCAATTTCTTAAGTAAATTATTGATATCCATTTTATTAATAAAGACCACTTCACGTTCATTCTCTTTATAAATATCTAATTTTAGTTCTTTTTTTATTTTGTCAATATCCGGTGAAGAGATTTTTAAATAAGTATAACTATCTTTACGGATATTCTCAATTGAATCTTCCTTAATAATAACGCCATCTTTAATAAAACCAATCCGATCACAAAGACTAGATATTTCACTTAAAACATGTGATGAATATAAAATAGTAGTACCCTTTTTCTTTTCTGCAATTAAAAGATCATGAAAAGTACTTTGCATAATTGGATCTAATCCACTAGTAGGTTCATCTAAAATAAGAATTTCTGGTTCATGCATCAATGCTAAAATAATACCTATCTTCTTAAGATTACCTAAAGATAAACTATCAATCTTCTTTTTTTCATCTACTTTAAATAGTTTAACTAATTCAGCTCTTTTCTTAGATAAATCTTTTTCATAATATGTTTGATGGTAATCAAGGATTTGTTCCACGGTCATATCCCCATAAAGGTTAACTTCACCAGGTAAATAACCAATATTTTTTTTCATATTAAGATCATCAGGATTAACCTCTTGATGATTAATATACATCTCCCCACTTGTTTTATTAATAAGACCCATGATTGTTCTTATAGTTGTTGATTTACCGCTTCCATTCGGTCCAATAAAACCATAAATTTCTCCTTTATTAATTTTTAGGGTTACATCTTCAATTCCCCGGGTATAGTCATAGTATTTCTTTAAATGCTTTAATTCAATTACAACATCATTCATATTACCCTCCATTCTAATTATATCAAAAAAAAAGATTAAGTATAACTTAATCTTTTTTTATATTACTTCTTGCAAGTAAATTTAGCTTCTTCGTCTTTTTCCATTAGTTCAATGAATTCAGCTTTTGTTTTTCCAACAATCTTATCAGCTTCATCTTCACTGTCCATGTCGATAGATTCAAGACCCTTTATAGTGATTTTCTTACCACTACAATCAACTTCTACATTTTCACCAGAAGTTGTAAACAATTTGAATAAGCTACAGTAAGTTTCAGCAGTTTTTTCGTCACTTAATTCATATGACATTTCAATAGATTTAACTTTATCATCGCCATCGAATTCAGCTACAACTTCAGCCTTCATTGATTGTCCAGCTTCTTCCATTGTAGCAGTACATACAACTTGGTTCTTTCCACATCCAGTTACTAAAACTAACACTAATGCGCAAACGAATAATGTAAATATCTTCTTCACTCTACTCCTCCTATAATTTAATTTTACCATTACAAAACAAATTACTCAACTGCTTTTTAACTAATTCGACTACCATTCACAAGTGGCTTTAGATTTCTTACTTTTATAAACGGCATTTCTACCACGGGAATATCTTCCTTTTTAATATGTTTAAATAAATAATAATCCTTTTGAAAATCTAAATCCTGAATGGAATTAAATATCTTGTGCATATCTTCTTCATTTAAATAATATAAATCCATATATTTAATATAATTGTTGTCAATAAGATATTTAGTTAATTTAGCAAGTAATTCCATCATATAATTATCTTCATTAGAATGACAATAAATATCAATGCCATCACTGACATTTACAACTTTACGTGCTATTTCTAAATCATCAAAACCCAACTCCATTACATTATCATTATTAAAAACTGTTAAGTGACTAACAATATCGTAAATATCTTTTTGATTAATCATTTTAGTCCAAAATAATCCTGGTAGGATAACGCCATCAACACGATCAGCACAAAGTTTAGGACGATTATTATCAACTATAGGATATTTTTTAAAATCAATAATATCATCTGGCTTAATACCATCCTTTTTTAAACAATCCATAAGATATGTATCATGATAAATAATATAACCGGTTAATTCCTCAGTACTTTCTTGATTACCATAATCTTTATTCATATAGTCAATGGCATGAGAAAAACACGGCGTTGCAATATCATGAAATAAACCTGCTAAAGCCGTTTTCGGATCTTTTGAATATTTCCAGGCAATTAAGGCAACATCTAATGAGTGATCAAAGCGCGAAATATATTCTCCAAAGTTATATACATCCTTCGATGCGTAATCCATACCACAAAAATAACCCACTTTTTTAAGTCTAAGAAGCGATGGACTTTTTAAATATTTATCTAAAAATAAAGGATCATTATTTTTTAATAATAATGATTTATAGTATTCGTACATTAAAACCACCTGATATTTATATTCTACAATAATCAGAACAAAAAAACTAGATTTCTCTAGTTTTTAATTATTTATTGCTTTGTAAGTATTCTTCAAGAGTAATACCTTTACTCATTATTTCTTTAGCAATTTCAGGATTATCAATATATCTAAAATGCCATACTTCAGCACCATATCCAGTAACATCTTCTTTTCCTTCTGGATATCTCAAAATAAAACCGTACTTAGCTAGTTTAGCATGTACTTTAGCAAACAATTCTTTTTCTGCTGTCATGGCGTCATTATCGGCAATAATCTCACCATCTTTAACCAATTTAACATCAATTGCCAAACCCGTATGATGTTCACTAGTACCCGGTACTGCAACATATGTTTTAGTATACTCTTCACCGTACTCTTTTAAGAAATTATCCCATATTTCTTGTTGGCGTTCAACAGTCCGATAAGTACTATCTAATTCGATAATCACATGATCTTTCACTAAATCTTCTTTTAGTTTTTGGTAAGCTTCTGCCGTTTTTTTCTCCACCTTAAAGGTTTCATCTAAACCTGTATAAACATCTACTAGTTCTATTTTACTTGCCCAATCTTCAGGTAGTTTACTTTCTTTATTAACTAAAATCAAATAATCAACTTTCGATCCTTCATTACCACAACCAGTTATGGTAAAAACCAATAATGAAACGATACCAATAGTAAATAATTTTGAAATATTTTTCATAAAACCTCCTTCTTTTATTTCGTTTCTTCCAAAATCCATTCTTGTAAATATTTGATTTCTTTATGACAATAAGAACAAACACTCTTTGTAGCATCTACTGAGGCACCACAATTATGACACTTAATCATGTTAACACCATCTTTTAATTCTAATACCTCATTAGGGTTCTTTTTAAGTAAGTATTCAGTTTTTTCATACTTGGCACTAATCTTGCCAGAATGATAATAAACTATTCGTACATCAGCAATGACTTTAACATACTGTTCTTTGCCTTTTTTAAAATCATTAAAGGCAAGATAATCAATAACATCAAAATCAACAATATTCTTTTGTGAATAATAGTTCTTACGAACTTCATAATTCAAGTTGTTGAAAAAACTCTTTTTGTCAATACCTGTCCGAGACCAAAATTCTATTTGCTTTTGATTTTGCCGATCTTTATATCTTTTAATAGGTCCTAAAATGATATAAGCGTCAAGTAAATAAAAGAAATAATACAATATCATTGATAATACTACCGCATAAATAAAGATTTTTAAGAAATCAACGCCATTGAAAGTTCTTGAAGTGGCCTTAATACAAAAGAAACAAATAATTAAACTGATAATAAAGTCTAAGATGCCGGTAATAATACGATAAGTATTACTTCTTAAGATGTGATCATAATGATATTTGCTTCCTAAATCTTTGTCTGAATAATCAATATTATAATATGTTCGACAATATGGACAACCATCAATAAAATCTTTAACTTTAGAACTCATACCACAGTTGGGACATTTATATTCTTTATTTTCCATTTCTTTAGAAATAAATGTATATTCAATACGGGAATCAAACTCTTTTTCTTTATGAACTAAACGATTATTAATATAATAATCTTTTTCACATCGAATACCTGATTTTATATCATCATTAACGGAATCATCAGTATTTCGTTCATAAATTTTATTACCCACAAAATACTTAGTTTTAATATTAATCCCAAAGTCTTTAAGTTTTTTCTTATGAAAATTTTCTGATACTAAACTCATAAAAAACTCCTATCTATTATTGTTATTATTGTTGTTGTTATTGTTGTTGTTATTTGATGAAGATCCACCACTAGAGTATCCTCCACCACTTGATGGTACATAATGTGGTATTAATGTTAACAAAGTATTGGTTAGTCTTAAACCATCAATACTTCCATCAATACATTTAGCATTAATAACTTCCGGTGTAATATCCGGTTTATAATTTACTTTCATGGTTAAACTATCTTCATTACCTATAACTACCGCCTGAGGATATTGCTCAAGAAAGCTATAAATACGGTTTAATTCTTCTTTGGATAATTCATAATGAGTTGCTAAATCAACGCATCTTTTATATCTCATAAGTTCTTCATAAGTTTCTGGTTCTTTATTCATTTTTAAACTCCTTATCTATATAATAAAACTCTATATTTTGAAATGGTAAATTAATCGCTTGTATATGATAATAGGCATTATTTTTTTGTTTTAAATAGTGATAATCTCTAAGGGCTGTGGTTGTAAAAAAGATATTATTCGGTTTATCATCAGAATATTCTTTTTTATATTCACTAATTAGATTTCGAAGATCATAAATATAATACTCCTTATTATATTTATCATTATCTAACACACCTTTATAAACTTGATGTGTTGCAATATGTCTTTGTTTAGTTCTTTGTTCATCACCATAAGTAACTAAATTACCACTTAATAACATAATATATAATGCGTTATTTTCGGGATAATCACACACCTCATCGATTAAATGTTTTTTCATCCATATTTCAATCTTAGTATCTGGTGTAATGTAAATAATATCCCGCTTTTTCTTGGTAATCTGTGATGCTAAAGGATATTCTTGATCATCCACTTTTAAAATAAAACTATCTTCATCATAAATATATTTTAAATTTATATCTTGTTTAATAAGATCCTCGAGTAAAGGATAATCACTACCCTTTTTAGGAGGTACATAATCATCTGTTTTTTCTAAACGCATTTTCTTAACATATTCATAAACAAATTCGTCATTATATTCATCTTTATTAAAACCACGGTCTTGATACATTTTTTGCTGTAGTCTACATGTATAACTCTTATTCGTTTTATATGTATTTTTTACAAAAGGACATCCTGTCTTACATAAATATAAATAACCACATTTGGTGCACTCATCATTTAATGGCTCTTTGTTATGGTTTAAAAATATCTTACTACGAGCTGAATTTAATATTTCCTCCACTGTATTATCATAAATATTACCATAGTAATAGTCAGGATTCTTTTGGCCCCTTACACAAGAATAAATATCACCATTTTTCTCAAGTAAGAAAAACTTTTCACCACAGTTATCACAATTAGTGCAATAACCAGGTCCAAATTCATCAAACCAAGGACCATTAACACCAGCATCTAAATCGGTTCCATCAAATTCTTGATGCATTCTCTCGTACAGTTTTAATTGTTCACTCTCACTCATATGATGTAAAATGCCATTCGAATTATAATCAAAACCAATCATAAAATTGAAATCATTCATATCGAGACAAGTATTTTTATGCAAAAACTTAATATCTTCGACAATCTCATCTAAATGGGCAAAATGTTCTTTGAAAATAGTTGCCGATACTTTCTTTTTATTTGGAATATCTCTTAATAATTCAACGTTTTCTAAAATCTTTTTTAAAGTTTTTTGATTACCTTTAGTTACACGATATTCATCATGTAATACTAAAGGTAAATCCAAACTTCCCGATATTGAAACGTTAAACTCTTTGATAGTATCTAGATGTTTATCTAGATTATACATATTCGTTTTAATATGCGGACTTCCAATTTTAAATCCACCATCCATGATTATCTTTTTATTTTCATTATAATAATCACTAATGAATTTAATAATATCATGAAAATCATTCTTAGAAAGCGTGGTTACTTCGCCACCATGTAATGATATATTGAATGGAATAACATTACTCTCTTTAAATTTATCTACGGCATATTTTAATGTGTCCAGTGGTTGATAAGCTGTTTTATCATCAATAGTATTATCTTCTAAATAACAGTATTTACAACCCATATTACACGCCATAGTCGGTACATATAGTAGATGTATATACTTATACTCCATAACTCCCCCTAATTAATATGTTGAGAAACAATCATTTAAATTATAAGTATCATAACAATCATCAGATACAACAGCATTAACCTCACCAAAATGGTGAACAATTGTTGGGCTTTCTTTAAATGCTCTCTCATTTATTAAAACCCCGTTCGGGATAACAATTTCATGTAAATCATAACATTGTCTAAAAGCAGATGATCCTATTTCCTTAAGTTGGCTATTGGCCGTAAAGGTAACTTCAGAAAGGGAGCTATCACCATAGAAAGCATGACCTCCAATTCTTGTTACTTTATCTGGTATAACAATACTTTTTAAAGAATGACAATTTTCAAAAGTATTTCCACGAATTTCAGTAAGGTTTTCGGATAATTTAACATATTCCAATTTAGATGCTCTTTGGAATGCTTGACCACCAAGATAAGTTAAAGTATCTGGTAATTCAATACTAGTTATCGATCTGGCATTAGCAAAAGCTGAACCACCTAAATATTCAAGATTTTTAGGAATATTAACTTCTTTTAAGATAAAGCAATTTAGGAAAGCTTGACCTCTAATTTCCTTAATGGTATCTGGTAATGTAACCTTTTCAAGAAAAAACATATTGGAGAATGTATTTCCTCTTAAACTAACAACAGGTTCATTTTTATAAGTTTCTGGTATTGTAGCTGTTTTAAAATTAGTTAAGCCAAAAGCATAATATCTAACAGCATAACCACCATCAACTTTTTCATATATAATTACTGGATCTTTAAAAATAATTAATGGTAAAACAATAGCTATTAAAATACCCACTAGGAATAGCCATTTTGAATTATCCTCTACAAAAGTATTTTTAATATTCATAACAATATTGGTAATCTTTTCATTAGGTCTAGCCTTAACTTGCTTTTTGATATATTTCATCACATTATATCGGCGGGTAACAATGAAGAAGACAAGTAAAATAATGAAACCAATAATATAAGAAATAACTGGAAAATGAATAAATATTGAACAGATATAGATGAATAATAATACTATAAAAATTATATTAAATATTCGCTTTCTTTTAAGTATTTCTTCAGGAATCAATTTAGAGGTGTTTTCAACACCCGCTTTAGAAAATTCTTTATTAATAACGTGTTCCAAAAGTTTATCTTCGGAAAGATTATACATACTATCAAAACTTGATGGTAATACTCTTTCTTTTTTTAGATTAACTTTACCATCAGGATTCTCAGATACGACAACATTATTTCCATCAAACGGAGCTCCACACTTAGTACAAAATTTATCTGTAATCTTTAAAACAGCATTACATTTTGCACATCGAAGTTCAATTCCTTTAACTTCATCCGGTAAATTTTTAGATGCAGCCGGACTTACACCAGCAGCGCGTTTGCCATTTTTGGCTGCATAAATCGGAATAATAATAAAAGCTCCCACAAACACAGCAAAAAAATCTAACATAAATACTTTAGGTGTTACAAAGAAGTCACAAACTAATAAGAATACCACCCGAATGAAAAACAATAACCAGAAAATTTTCTTAGCATTTTCTTTAGAAATTAATTCCGATAAAGGTTTTAACACGAAAACGGACATGTGAATAGAAACAAAAGCCTCGACAAAAATCGCCATTGATATTGAATCAGCATCACCATCATTAGCAAAAACCATCGCAGGCATTAATAACAAAGTCAATAGTAATAATATTTTTTGTTCTTTTTTCATAAAATCATCCCTCTACTCTTGAATTATTATATCACATTATATACGACAAAAAAATATGATTTAATCTCGTTATCGATAATATTTTTAATAACATAATTTACTCGAGTTTTATTTTATCAAAGACATTAAAAAAGACTAGAAGCATCTAGTCTTTAATGACAAATTAATTTACCAGTGTTGGCATCTGCCCCATAAATTGTACAACTTGTTTCATAGTGTAATGCTGTATAACCAGAAGTTTTAGAATTACCATTATATTGACCATCACTACACCAGTAATTATGTCCATCTGATAGAGTTTTACATTGATCCGAAGCAAATATCTGATTTAATATAGCAATATTACTTGAATGGTAAGCACCATTGGTAGATCCTTGAATACAATAGATTTTATTATCTTTTAAAATACAAGAATAAGCTTTAGAAATTGTATTGCCAGAAAGAACTAAACCAAAGAAGTTATGCCTTTGCTTACCAGCAGTGGTTCGAATATTATTTATATCAGTAGTATATTCATCACTTGATAAAGTATCGCCAAGTTTTTTGGCTTTTTCCCCTTCACCACTAAAATAAGCATAAACACATCCGTCACAATTAATTACTTGTTCAACCGTAACTCTTTCATTACCATTATAATAAGAACTGTTGTCTTCCTCATCAATATCAATTATTTCATCATCTAGGTTATTTACTGGTTCTTCTTTTTGGTTTTCTTGTTCATTATTCTTTTGTTCTTCTTTTTGATTAGTATTATTATTATCTAATGATTTATTAGAATCATTAGTTCCACATGCACTTACCATCAATAATGCTAGTATTATTATTAATATTTTTTTCATAAGTTCACTCCTCTAAAAACCATATACTATTTAAATATATGTTATGTTAATTTTCTTTTTTCAATTCTTCTAAATATGAATACACTAATCGAAGGGTATCTACATCGAATGATTCATATGTACTCTTGTTATATACGATTACTAAATACTTTCCTTCAACGTGTGCGCTATCAATAGTTTCATTTTCCTCATAATTTAATATGCTTAATGCCACATTAGCGTCCTTTGGCGTACCATAATCGACATACAAACGTTGACCAGTTATTTGTTTGCCAGAATAATAATAAACTACTCTACCTTGTTCATTTTTAAATACAATCTTTGTATCATCAGAATATAATTCTATATCTGGTGCCTCATTTTGATCATTATTATCTTGTGTTTCTGTTTTATTATTTTCATTAGTATTAACTTCTGTTTCATTTTGTTTAGCAGTATTATTGCCTTTTTCCTTATCATCAGTTTGACCACAACCAACTAAAACAAAACACATCGTGATACAAAACATAGCTAATAAATATTTTTTCATTATTTTTCCTCCTATTAAAATTATACCATTATAGTATCGAAATATATAACTATTTCTTTCAATCATGGATTGAATACGTATTCTTACCTATTGTAATTTTAAACTCTTGTTTTTCACCCAATGGAGATTCAATAATAATTTTTTCATTTATATCAACTCTTTGATTTTATCTTCCATATCTTCAGGTTTATATGTTGGAGAATATCTTCCTACTACATTACCTTTTCTATCAATAATAAACTTAGTAAAATTCCATTTTATATCATTTTTATTTTTACAAGTTTTACTAATCTTTTCAACAGCCTTCATCGCCATCTTATTTTTTAATCCTTCGATAGTATCATCACTAATAGCATTCTTTAAAAAAGTATATAATGGGGATTCATTTTCACCATTGACCTCAATTTTAGTAAATTGATCAAAGGATGTATTATACTTTAAAGCACAGAACTCATGAATCTCATCATCGCTTCCCGGTGCTTGATTACCAAATTGATTACATGGAAAGTCTAATATCTCTAAACCTTTATCGTGATACTCTTTATATAGTTTCTCAAGTCCTTCATATTGAGGAGTAAAACCACATCCTGTTGCAGTATTAACAATAATTAATACTTTACCTTTAAAGTCTTTTAATGATACATCTTCGTTATTTCTATTCTTAACTTTTATATCATAAATTGACATATATTCACCTACTTTCATAAATATTCTATCATAATAAAAAAAGATATAAAACAAAAAACCAGATTACTCTAGTCTTTATCATTTTTATTTTATAGCATCTTCAATAAAAGGATTAGCCTCAAAATTACCTTCATTATATATTTCTTTTATTTTATCTGAACTTGCTAACATTACTTCACATACTTCATCTTCTTGAATTTGTACATCCTCTATTTTACAATTGCTTTTAAAAAGCCATACATCTAATATATCCGGACGATTAGGATAATATCTGATTGTAGATCCAATTAAGATGCCATCTTTAACATCAATACCCAATTCCTCTTTTACTTCTCTTATAGCAGCTTCTTTGGATGTTTCACCCATTAATACAGAACCACCTGTACATTCCCACATTAATGGATGCTTTTTATTCTCTGATCTTCTTGTAATTAAAAATTCATCCTTATCATTTTTTATCCATGCATTAACTACTAAATGATATTCACCAAATTTTAATTTTTCACCACGAGTAGCTACTCTATTTAGTTTATTTCGATTTTTATCAAATAAATCCCATTTCTCATCCATAATTACCACCTACATTAAAATCTACTTATTGAATGAAGCAATGATGCTTTCACTACCTAAATCATTTAAATTATCAATATGACCTATTTTTGTATAACTATAAGGTGTATCAAATGATTTATAGAATATTACTAAGCAATTATTTCCATAAAGCATAACATCACCCTTTTCTATACGTTTGGGATTATATGAATCTGTAGTTAAGGAATTATTCATATATACATACTTCTCATTATTATTTAAATCATTCATGGTAAACTCTAAAGGTAATAAACTAATTAACTCTTTTGCAGTATCATTATTTTCTAATTTAAGTATATATGTTTGATCATTAATTACTACTTTTATATCACTTGACATAACATCACTCTCCTTAGCATCTTTTTTAGCACATCCTGTAAATAAAAATATAAGACAAATAATTATTAATACTTTTTTCATTTAATCTTCCTTATTTATATTATAACATAAAAAGACTAGTTTTACCTAGTCTTTACATTTATGCTTTTAACCTAATGCTACATCCAAGATCATCATCAATATAAATCCGAATGCAAACCCTATTGTTCCTAAATTAGAATGTTTACCTACTTGTGATTCCGGTATTAATTCTTCTACTACTACATATATCATTGCTCCTGCAGCAAATGACAATAAATAAGGAAGTATAGGAACTACTAACGAAGTTAATATAATTGTTATTCCCCCGAAGATTGGTTCTACAATCCCAGATAGTGTTCCGTATAAGAATGATTTACCTTTTGAGTTACCCTCTTCTTTTAATGGCATTGATATTATTGCACCCTCAGGGAAATTTTGAATAGCAATACCTATTGATAAAGCAATAGCTCCAGCCATAGTTATTGCGCCATTTCCACTAATTGCTCCTGCAAGGGCTACTCCAACAGCCATCCCCTCTGGAATATTATGAAGAGTTACAGCAAGTACCATCATCGCCGATTTTCCTAGTTTGGATTTTAATCCTTCGGGTTCTTTACTTTTAACATGTAAGTGAGGAATTATATTATCTAATATAAGCAAAAATATAATACCTAAAATTAAACCGATTGTAGCAGGAAGCCACGCAATTAAATGTTGTTCTTTAGCCATTTCAATAGACGGAATAATTAAGGACCACACTGAGGCTGCAATCATTACTCCCGATGCAAATCCCAATAATGTTTTTTCAACTTTCTCATTTAATTTATTTCTCATTAAAAATACCGTGGCGGATCCTAGTGTAGTACCTAAAAATGGGATTAATAATCCAATTAGGATATTCATATATTTCACCTTCTTTTAAATAATGATAATATCTTGGGAGTATCTTTTTCTTTTTTTATTATTGTACCATATACATGATCACTTATTTCACTATTAATGGCAATTCTGGAATCAAATATTTGGACAATCATATTTTCTGAGTTAATATTAATAATATTAATTATTGTAGCCGGTACAAAGCCAAGATTTTGAAGATGTCTTTTTCTTTCTTCACTGCCATCCAAATATTTAACACTAAATTGATCTCCTGGTTTACACTCTTTTAATTTGTTCATATTACTCATTTCCTTTTAAACTAGTAACCATATCAATTTTCTTAATTTTTCGGTTTAAGAATTTAGATACCAAATATGAAACAATAAATGTGCCAATAGCTGATATTATATATGTTCTAAGAGTTATAAATGCGCAAAAATCATAATGTTCTTCGATAGCTGTTTTAAATAACCAATCAGTTAAATAAAATCCTGCTGGTAATCCTATTATTATGGAAATAATTGCTATCCAGTTATTTTGTTTTATAAAGATATTTTTAATTTGCTTGTCTTTAAATCCTAATACTTTTAATGTTGCAAATTGATACTCTTTTTCTGTATAGGAAAGTATACCTAAATTATAGATAATTATTGCTCCAAGAAGTATAGCAATACTAATTATCATTATTAACATTGTTCTCATCATAGAAAGCATTCCTGTCATACCATCTTTTAAACTATTAATATCTTGTATAGTTTCAATATTATTAATTTCTTTAGTTTTACTTAAATCATTGTTGGTATATAATGCATCAGGTTTATATTCTATTCCTAATGATTCTAAGTAATTCTTAGTCATTGATATATTTTGATTTTGAGGATCTTTATTAAAACCTATTATTTTAGATTTATAGTATTTGCTATCGCCATAAATATGCCACTCTATTTCATCACCAAGTTTATAACCTTTAGTCTCTGCCAATTTATAAGTTACATAAATACCATCATCAGTGGGTTTATCTTTTATTCTATTTTTATTATCTACAAATCTTATATAATCTCCAGCATTGGTTACTAAAATATTATTTGATTCTCTTTTACCATCACTATCTTTTATTTCAATT
>JAEEGL010885100.1_pt1 | contig 21848 bp, 23 predicted proteins | sample 9134231 | NCBI WGS metagenome assembly JAEEGL01 (sample SAMN16246548, study PRJNA631951) | gut metagenome | biome: gut microbiome; feature: rumen; material: fiber-attached | host: Bos | place: Iran: Karaj | collected 2018-10 | reverse complement strand
GAGAAGAAAGGAGAACAGAGATGGCCGACAGGGAACTGAGCTTTGAAGAATCCATGAAGCGCCTGGATGAAATCGTGAACCAGCTGGAAAAAGGGGACGTCACCCTGCGCGACTCCATGGCGATGTTCGAGGAGGGAACGGCGCTGATCCGCCGCTGCGGCGAGATGCTCGACCAGGCGGAGCAGCAGGTCGTCCGCCTCAAAAAGGGCCCGGACGGGGCGCCGGAGGAGCTGCCGTTTGATGCGGACGATGCATGAATCCGGGCGGATGTATATGAATATTCACGAATAGAATGAATAATTTTTGGCAAAATCGCGCTTGCTTTTGAATTGTAAAAGCAGGCGCGCTTTGCTATAATATGCGTACTGATACGCCGACATCCGCCGACACGGCGATGCGCGCGGAACAGAGAAACACGAAGAGGTTAATCAGCTTTGGAGATCCTGGACAAAATCCATTCTTCCGCAGACGTTAAGGCGGTTCCGAAGGAACAGCTTTCACTGCTGTGCGATGCGCTGCGGAAGGAGATCATAAACGACGTGTCGAAGACCGGCGGCCACCTGGCTTCCAGTCTCGGCGCAGTGGAGCTCACGGTAGCCCTGCACCGCGTTTACGACAGCGGCAGGGACCGGATCGTTTTTGACGTCGGGCATCAGTGCTATGCCCACAAGCTTCTGACCGGCCGGCGGGAGCGCTTTGCGACCCTGCGGCAGTTCGGCGGCATCTCCGGCTTCCCGAAGCCCTGCGAAGCGCCGGACGACGCCTGTATTTCCGGCCACGCTTCCGCCTCCATCTCCGGCGCGCTGGGGATGGCGCGCGCACGGACGCTGCTGGGAGAGACCTATGATGTCTGCGCCGTGATCGGCGACGGAGCGCTCACCGGCGGGCTTGCCTATGAGGGGCTGACCAACTGCGGCGCCAGCGGGGAGCCCATCGTCGTCGTGCTGAACGACAACGCGATGAGCATCGGGGAGAACGTGGGCGGGCTTGCACGCCTTCTGGCACGCCTGCGCGTCCGGCCCGGCTACATCGCGCTGAAGAAGGCCTACCACCGCAGCATCGGACGCTATGAGCACCTTTACAGCTTCCTGCACCGGATCAAGGAACATATCAAGGATCTTGTCCTGCCGGACAACATGTTCGAAAATATGGGGTTTTACTACCTCGGTCCCATCGACGGCCACGACATCCGCACCGTGACGCGGACGATCCGCTATGCAAAGGAGATGCGCTGTCCGGTACTGGTGCATATCCTGACGGTCAAGGGCAAGGGATATCCGCCGGCGGAAAAGAATCCGTCGCTCTATCACGGCGTCGGGCCGTTCGATCCTGCGGTCGGCGTGGTCGAAGAGAAGAAGCAGAGCTTTTCTTCGGTGTTCGGCGAAGCGCTGGACGCGCTTGCGCAGGCCGACAGGCGCGTCGTCGCGATCACGGCCGCGATGACCGAGGGCACCGGCCTTGAAGCGTTCGCAAAACGGCTGCCGAAGCGGTTTTTCGACGTCGGCATCGCGGAAGGGCACGCGGTCACGATGGCGGCGGGAATGGCGAAGCAGGGGCTTCGCCCCGTGCTGGCGGTGTATTCCAGCTTCCTGCAGCGCGGGTATGACCAGATGCTCCACGACGTGGCGCTGGACCGCCTGCCTGTGGTCTTCGCCGTGGACCGGGCGGGCATCGTCGGCGCGGACGGCGAGACGCACCAGGGCGCGTTCGACGTCGGCTATCTCTGCCAGGTCCCGGGTATGACCGTCCGGGCGCCTTCGAATTATGCCGAGCTCCGGTCGATGCTGGCGCTGGCGCTGGCCGGGGACGGCCCCGCGGCGCTGCGCTATCCCCGCGGCGCCGAAGGCGCTTTCACGGAGGACACCTCCGCCTCCGACGCCTGCGTTTTGCGGGAGGGGAGGGACTGCACTGTCGTGAGCTACGGGATCCTGATCAACGAGGCGCTGACGGCGTGCGCGCTGCTTGCGGAGAAGGACGTTTCCGCGGAGATCGTAAAGCTCAACCGGCTGGACGCGCCGGACTTCGAACGCATTGCCGCTTCCGCGGAAAAGACCGGGCGGCTCCTGGTCGCAGAGGATACGGCCGAGGCCGGCTGCGTCGGGACGCGGATCCTCGCGGAGCTGGAGCGCCGCGGCGTTGCGCTGAAAGCGGTCCGCCTGCTGAACCTCGGCAGCGGCGTGGTGCCCCACGGCAGCGTCCTCGACCTGCTGCGGTCGCTGGAGCTGGACGCGGAGGGCGTCGCTGCGGCGTGTGAGGGACTCTGCCGATGAAAAAGATTCGTCTGGATCAGCTCCTGGTGGACAAGGGGCTCGCGCAGTCGCGGGAGCGGGCGAAGATCACGATCATGGAGGGCAGCGTATTCGTCGACGGTCAGCGCGTCGACAAGCCCGGAACCGCGGTCGATCCGGAAAAACGGATCGAGGTCCGCGGTGAGACGCTTCCGTTCGTGTCCCGGGGCGGGAAGAAGCTGGAAAAGGCGCTCAAAGTTTTCCCGGTGGACCCGTCGGGGTGCCTGTGCATCGACTGCGGCGCCTCCACCGGCGGATTTACGGATGTTCTGCTCCAAAACGGGGCAAAAAAGGTGTATGCGGTGGACGTCGGCTACGGCCAGCTTGCGTGGAAGCTCCGGACGGACGAGCGGGTCGTGAACATGGAACGGACCAATCTTCGCTACGTCACGCCGGAACAGATCCCGGAAAAGCTGGATCTGGCCGTGATGGATGTGTCCTTCATCTCCATCCGCCTGGTGCTGCCGGCGGTGCGGGAGCTCCTGCGTCCGGACGGGGATGTGATCTGCCTGATCAAGCCGCAGTTCGAGGCGGGGCGGGAGCACGTCGGGAAGAAGGGCGTCGTCCGCGACGCGGCCGTGCATCTCGCCGTGCTGGAGAGCTTCCAGGCCTTTTTCCCGGAAGCCGGTTTTACGCTGATGGGGCTGGATTATTCCCCGATCCGCGGACCGGAGGGCAACATCGAATACCTGGCGTGGCTGAAAAAGGGCGTGCACGACGCCCGGAGTACCGACGCGGCGGCAGTGGTCGCGGCGTCGCATAAGGAGTTTGCATGATGAAACGAAGCGTGATCCTTTGCCCGAATCCGACGAAGGACGTTGGGCTGGAAACAAGCATGGAGGCGAAACGACTGCTGGAGGACGCCGGATTTGCGGTGCACTTCAGCCCGGAACTGCTGGACGGACTCCCCGACCACTGGCCGGACGACGTCCCGATTTCCGAGCTGGAAGACGTGATCGACGGCGCGGCGCTGGTGGTATCCCTCGGCGGGGACGGCACGATCATGCACACGGTGCGCCGCATGATGGGACACGAGATCCCGATCATCGGGGTCAACCTCGGAACGGTCGGATTTCTGGCCGAGCTGGACCGGGGCGAGCTGTCGATGCTGATCCCGGCGGCACGGGGCGAGTTCATCCCGAGCCCGCGCATGATGCTGGAGGTCAGCGTCGAGCGCGGGGGCAAGACGGTCTACAGCAACTATGCGCTCAACGACGTGTCGATGCACGGCATCGTGCAGATGATCCGCATGACGGCGCGGGGCGATGGGAGAAAGATCCTGGAATTCTCCGGCGACGGCATCGTGATCTCGTCCCCGACGGGTTCCACGGCCTATTCGCTCTCCGCCGGCGGGCCGATCGTGGAGCCGACCGCCGAGAATCTGATCGTGACGCCGATCTGTGCCCACGCCCTGATCGCAAGGAGCTTTGTTCTCGCGCCGGACCGCATCGTGAGCGTCACGGTCTCCGATCTGCGCTGCAATGCGTTTATTTCCTCCGACGGCGACAGCTTCGAGGTGCTCGACGGGGACACGCTGATCGTCCGGAAGGCAAAATACAAAACTGTGATCGCCCATGTCGGACAGAAGGCCTTTTACGACATCGTATATGAAAAGCTGGGAGAAGCAAGATGAAGACTTCAAGACAGGAAAAGATCCTCGCCATCATCGAGAGGGAATCGATCGAAACACAGAACCAGCTGCTGGAGGCGCTGGCCCGCGAAGGCGTGAAGAGCACGCAGGCCACGCTCAGCCGGGATATCCGGGATCTGCATCTGGTCAAGGAACTGACGCCGGAAGGGACCTATCGCTACGTCGCCGGAGGAAAGGAAAGCACGCTGGATCACGACACGCGCCTGCGCAAGATCTTCCGCGAGTGCGTGGTCTCCTATGCCGTCGCACAGAACCTCATCGTCATCAAGACGCTGCCGGGGCTGGCGGACGCCGCGTGCTCTACGCTCGACAGCATGGATATCCCGCATCTGGTCGGCTCCATCGCGGGGGACGACACCGCCTTCGTTGCCATGAAGGACAACGCCTCCGCAGAGCGCTTCTGCATCGAGATCGAAAAACTGCTCTGAGCCGAGAGGAAACAATCGCATGATTACGGACCTGCATATAGAAAACGTTGCGGTCATCGAGCGTTCCGACATCACCTTCGGACCGGGCTTCAACGTCCTGACCGGCGAGACGGGCGCAGGCAAGAGCATCGTGATCGACGCCATCGACGCGGTGCTCGGCGGGAGGTCCAGCAGGGAGATCGTGCGCAGCGGCGCCGAGCGGGCGCTGGTCAGCGCGGTCTTTCCCGGCGCGGACGTTCGCGCCTGGATGGAGGAGAACGAGATCGACGACGACGGCGAACTGATCCTCCAGCGGCGCATCGGCGCGGATGGGAAGAGCTCCTGCCGCGTCTGCGGCGTCCCGGTCACCGCGCAGCAGCTGCGCACGCTCGGCGCGATGCTGCTGGACATCCACGGACAGAACGACGGCCGGCAGCTGCTGGACGAATCGCGGCATCTGGAATATCTCGACCGCTTTGCGGATAACCATGAACTGAAGGCGCGCTTCACCGCCGCGTATGAGGCATACCGCGGCGTCCTCCGCGAGATCGAACGCCTGAGTATGGACGAGTTCGAGAAAGAACGGCGGACGTCGCGCCTTGCCGCGGAGATCGAAGAGCTGGAGCAGGCGGGACTGCGCCCGGGCGAGGAGGCGGAGCTGGAGAGCCGCTGCAAGCGGATGAAGAACGCCGGGAAGCTGACGGAGACGCTGCGGCGCGCGTACGATGCGCTGTACGAATCCGACGACAACGCCATCGCGCTCGCGTCGGACGCCGCGCGCGGCACAGAGGCGGCCGCTGCGATCGCGCCGGAGCTGGCCGACGCGGCAAAGGGGATCTCCGACGCGTGCTTCCTGCTGACCGACGCCGCGGAGCGCATCAGCGATTTCCTGCAGGAACTGGATTTCTCTGATGAGGAATTCGACCGCATGGAGACGCGCCTGGCGCTCCTGCACCGACTGGAGCGGAAATATGCCGCGGACGAAGCGGGACTGCTGGACGCGCTCGCGGATCGTCGGAGGCAGCTCGACGAGATCGAATCCGCCGCGGATCTCCTGATCGCGCTGGAAAAGGATCTGCGCGCCGCGGAGCGAGACGCAATGGAAGCCGCGCGCGCGCTGTCGAAGGCCCGCGCGGCCGCGGCGAAGGAACTCGGCGAACGGATCGAAGCGGAGCTTCGGGATCTGAGCATGCCGGGCGTCCGCTTCCGCGCGGAGCTGACGGACGTGCAGGGCAGGCCGGGCTTCCGTGCCGACGGCTGCGACGAGGTGCGCTTCCTGATGAGCGCCAACGCGGGCGCAGCGCCGGGCAGGATCTCAAAGATCGCGTCCGGCGGCGAGCTGAGCCGCATCATGCTGGCGATGAAGAGCGTGCTCGCAGCGGGCGACGCGGTGGATACGCTGATCTTTGATGAGATCGACGCCGGAGTCTCCGGCGTCGCGGCCCAGCGCGTCGGCGAGAAAATGGCCGCGCTGGCGCGGCACCGGCAGATCATATGCATTACGCATCTGCCGCAGATCGCGGCAATGGCGGATCAGCACTACGCGATCCGGAAGACCGTCCGGGACGGGCGCACGTATACCAGCGTGACGCCGCTGGACCGGGACGGGCGCGTGAGAGAACTGGCGCGGCTCCACGGCGGCGACATCGTGACCGAGACCGCGCTGCGCGCGGCGGAGGAGCAGCTTGCCGCAGCGGACGCCTTTAAGGCGGGCATTTGAATGGAGGAACGGCAATGAACGAATTCGGAATCGACCGCAGAGCGCTGAAGCTGGACGCGCGTGAAGCCATGCGTGCCCACAAGCCGAGCGTCTATCTGGTCACGTTTGTGTTTCTGCTGATCGTGCTGGTCCTGGATACGCTTTCATCGAAGCTGCAGTTTCCGGGTCTGAAGATGAGTGAAATCCTGAAATACTCCTACGACGAGGATCAGGTCATGAGACTTTGGCAGGCGGCGGCGAACAGAAGCGGCACGTCAAGACTCCTTGACTTTGCCATTGCGGTGATGGCCGGGATGCTCAGCGGCGGCTTCAGTCTGTTCTGCCTGTATGTCAGCCAGCGGCGGGAGGCGGGGTTCGGAACGCTGTTCGACCTGTTCGGGTACTTTTTCCGCTTCCTGTGGCTGGAGATCCTGACGGGCATTTTCATTTTCCTCTGGTCGCTGCTCCTGGTGATCCCCGGCATCATCGCCGCTTACCGCTATTCCATGGCACGGTACATCTTTTTCGAACACCCGGAGAAAGGCGCGATGCAGTGCATCCGGGAAAGCAAGGAGATGACGCAGGGCTACAAGGTTGAGCTTTTCGTTCTGGATCTGAGCTTCATCGGGTGGGCGCTGCTCAGCGTGATCCCGCTTGTCAGCATCTTTACGACGCCCTACATCGGCATCACGAAAGCGAACAGCTACCGCCACCTGTCCGGACAGATGTACGGCCGGAGTCAACAGCAGTCATACTACGGCGATCCGTGGAATCAATAAACGAAAACAGCAAACGAAATCAACAGCCCGCGTCCGAGGACGCGGGCTGTTTTGCAGGCGGGACTATTCGTATCGGTGGAAACGCTCCGGCTTTGGTCGGAATTTGACGCCGGAAACGAGACCGACGGCGGCGAAGAGGGAGAAGGTGGACGAGCCCCCGTAACTGAAAAAGGGGAGCGTCAGACCGATGACGGGCGTGATGCCGAGGCACATGCCGATGTTGATGAAGCTCTGGAACAGGAGCGTCCCGGCGACGCCGAAGCAGACCAGCATGCTCATGGTGTTCTTCGAGCGCAGGCCGATCAGGACGCAGCGCAGGATGATCAGCAGCAACAGCAGGATGACCGCGCAGCATCCCAGCATCCCCAGCTCCTCGCCGATGACGGCAAAGATGAAGTCCGTGTGCTGGGCGGGGATGGCCTGGCTCTGCGTCTGCGGGCCGTGATAGAGCCCGGTGCCGACAAGCTGCCCGGAGGCAAGCGCCAGCTTGCTTTGACTTGCCTGCCACATGACGTCGTCTCCGGTGGGGTCGATGCTGCTGTCGTAAGGGGCGAGGATGCGCGCGATCTGGTCCGCGCGGAGCACGTGCGTCCAGGCAAAGGGGATCACGGCGGCCACCGCTGCGATGCCGAGGATGAACCAGTAGATCTTCAGCCCCGCGGCGAAGAGCATGATGATGAAGATGAACAGGAAGATCAGCGCGCTGCCCAGGTCGGAGGAGATGACGACGACCAATGCGAACGGAACAACGAAATGCACCGCCAGCTGCGCCACGGAAAAAACATGGTTCAGATTCTTGTATTCGCGCAGATAACTGATGTGCTTTGCCATCAGGACGATGTAGATGATCTTGACGATCTCACTTGGCTGGATCCCGATGCCGAGAAAGCGGATCCAGCTCTTGTTGCCGGTGCCGTCGTCGTGGCCGAAGGGGATCAGCGCCAACAGGAGCAGGACCGAGATCACGACAAGGATCGGCCATTTGTCCGCGATCAGATCGACGTCCAGCACGGTCAGAAGGATGAACAGCGCGATGCCGATCAGCAGGGCGACGGTCTGTACCACGACATAGCCCGCGCTGCCGGACTTGCTCGTCGCCGTGGCGCTGCCGATCATCACGATCCCGAAGACGGAACTGACGAGGCACAGCGTGAACAGGATCATATCCGCGCGCGCGACGAATTCCTTCAGAAACGGCAGAATCTTTTTCGTAAGCCCCGTCACCTCCTTTTGCGATGGATCATACAGGGCGATTGCATCAATTTCCGATATAATAGAAAAATTATAGACGATTCCCGGAGGCATTGCAAGCATTTTCAATTTTCACTTTACGCGCCGGAAAATGCAGAGTATAATACACGAATGAAATCAAACGGACCGGAGCGGAATCATGACCATTATCAGCAACAGCGAAGCGGAGACGGAGGCGGCGGGCGAGCGCTTTGCGCGGACGCTGCCGAACGGCGCCGTCGTGGCGCTTTACGGCGATCTCGGCGCGGGAAAAACGGCATTCGTGCGCGGAATGGCGCGCGGGATGGGCATCGACGCGCGCGTGTGCAGCCCGACATTCACCATCGTCAACGAGTATCTCGGGAATCGGGAGCTCTATCATTTCGATATGTACCGCCTCAACAGCTCGGAGGAGCTGTTCGATATCGGCTGGGAGGATTATCTCTCCCGCGGCGGGGTCTGCGCCGTGGAGTGGAGCGAGAATGTGTCCGACGCATTTGAGGGCGACGAGATCACGGTCCGCATCGAAAAGACCGGGGAGGAACGCCGGAAGATCACGATCGGGGAGGGAGCGTAAATGCTGATCCTTGCGCTGGAATCCAGCGCGAAGGCCGCTTCCGCGGCCGTCGCCCGGAACGGGGAGCTGCTGGATCTGGAATTCCGCAACGACGGACTGACGCACAGTGTGACGCTTCTGCCGATGGCGGAGGAGGCGCTCCGGAAATGCGGCCTGACGCTCGGGGACGTGGACGCCGTGGCGGTCTCGCGGGGGCCGGGGAGCTTTACCGGCATCCGCATCGGCGTCAGTGCGGCGAAGGGGCTGTGCTGGGGCGCAGAAAAGCCGGCGATCGGCGTTTCAACGCTGGAGGCCATGGCCTGGAACGCCGCGGATGCACCGGAAGACTGCGTCGTCTGCTGCGCGATGGACGCCCGCCGCAGCCAGGTCTACAACGCGCTGTTCCGCATCGAAGGCGGGCGGCCGCAGCGCCTGACCGGGGATCGCGCGGTCGGGCTGGAGGAACTGACGGCGGAGCTGCTTGCGACGGGAAAAACCATATTCATACTTGGCGACGGCGCAATGTTGTGTTATAATTATCTTTCAGAGAGAAACGTTCCTGCCATTCTGGCGCCGGAAGCGGTCCGCCTGCAGAACGCCTGGGGCGTCTGCCGCGCGGCGGAGGGCAAAACACCGGCATCCGCGGCGGAGCTGCTGCCGTGCTATCTGCGGCTGTCGCAGGCGGAGCGGGAGCGCCTGGAACGAATGAAAAAGGAGACGAATTGACATGAGTACCGTACATGTTATGGATCATCCTCTGGTTGCCCACAAACTGACCATCCTGCGCGACAAGAACACCAGCGTGAAGGACTTCCGCGAGCTCGTCAGCGAGATCGGGATGCTGATCACCTATGAGGCGACGCGCGATCTGCCGCTGACCACCAAGGAGGTTGAGACGCCGATCTGCGCGGCAGAGGAGCCCACCCTCGCCGGGAAAAAGATCGCCGTCGTCCCGATCCTGCGCGCCGGACTCGGCCTGGTGGACGGCGTCCTGCGCCTGATCCCCTCAGCCCGCGTGGCCCACATCGGCATGTACCGCGATGAGGAAACGCTGGAACCCCATGTCTATTTCTGCAAAACGCCGAAGGACATCGCCGAGCGCGAGGTGCTGATCGTCGATCCGATGCTCGCCACGGGCGGCAGCGCAGAGGCGGCCATCACCGAGATGAAAAAGCGCGGCTGCACCAACATCAAGCTGATGGTCCTGGTCGCCGTCCCGGAGGGGATTGAGCGGATCCAGAAGTCCCATCCGGACGTGGACATCTATTGCGGCGCCGTGGACAGCCATCTGAATGAGCGCGGCTACATCGTTCCCGGCCTCGGCGACGCCGGCGACCGTATCTTTGGCACCAAGTAAAAGAGTCAAATTTTGCTTTCATAATTCAAAGCGCCCCTCCGCATACTGGATCACAGAAGGATTCCGCGATGCGAAGGGGCGTTGTTTCATGTCGGAAAAGAAAAAGCTGATCCTTGCGCTTGCAGTGCTGTTCGCACTGAATATCCTCGTGATCTGCCTCGCGCAGGCAGCGCAGGCGGCGACCTATCAGCGGGGGAGCACCGGCAGCACGGTACGGCAGATCCAGACCAAACTCAAAAACTGGGGCTATTACAGCGGCGCTGTGGACGGCGTTTACGGAAGCGCCACCGAGCGCGCGGTGCGGCTGTTTCAGAAAAAGAATGGCCTGACCGTGGACGGAAAGGCAGGGCCGCAGACGCTGAAAGCGATGGGCATCGCCGCCGGGAGCGCGGCGGACAGCGGGAGCGGCGATACGGCGCTGCTCGCGCGGCTCATCTCGGCGGAGGCGAGGGGAGAGCCATACAACGGGCAGGTCGCGGTCGGGGCGGTGGTCCTGAACCGGATGAAGCATCCGTCCTTTCCCAACACGATGTCCGGCGTGATCTATCAGCCGGGGGCGTTTTCCTGCATGTCCGACGGACAGTTCAACCAGCCCGTGGCGGATTCCTGCTATCGGGCGGCGCGGGACGCTCTGAACGGGTGGGATCCCAGCGGCGGGGCGATCTATTACTTTAACCCCGCGACTGCGACGAGCAAATGGATCTGGTCGCGCCCGCTGCTGATCGTCATCGGGAAGCACCGCTTCTGCGCATAACGCGTTCCTGCGCGTCCGACCGAAACGCTTCGCTTGCGTTTCGGTCGGACGCCCTGTTCTCGGCGGCGCGGAGGGACGGCGCCGGCACACGTTTTGCAGCGCGCCGTTTTCCGGCCTGCCATATGATCGCGGCGTCATGCCGCGCCCGCGCCGCGCGGCAGAGGAAGGAAGTGCCTGAGCCGGCAGTGCTTGCTTTTCCTCTGTCATTGTGCTATATTGAGTGCTGTGTTGATTCAGCCGAACAGAATGGTTCGTGATCCAGTTTGCTGACCAACGCAGCGGCTCACCGCCGCGCCGGAGCGAAAGCATACAATTGACGTGATCCGCAGGTCGCGTCAATTGTCGTTATGGGGGCTTGCCGATGGCTGCGCCGGGCCGGGAACCTGTGAGAAACCGGAAAATCGAGCGAGGTGTGATGCTCGGGATCTTTGTCGTGATCCTGCTGCTCTTTGCGCTCTTCCTCAAGGACATCATGATCCCGCTTCTGCGGATGGAGCTCCGGCGCGATTTTGAAGGCGCGCGGGAGCTCCTTGCCGCGCGCGGAGCACAGGGAGCGCTGACCGTCGTCCTCGTGGAAGCGCTGCAGATGGTCGTGGTCTTCGTCCCGGCGGAATTCATCCAGATCTCCAGCGGACTCAGCTATCCGTTCCCGGCCGCGCTGGCGCTGTGCGATCTCGGCGTCTGTCTCGGCGCGACGATCATCTTCGTCCTCGTCCGCAGCTTCCATTTCCGCAGCACCGCCTACACGCGCCGGCAGCAGCGGATCGAGCGCATCTCCGCCGCCGTCCACGAGCGCAACACCGTGCTGCTTCTCTATCTGCTGTTTTTCATGCCGATCATCCCGTTCGGCGCGATCTGCTATTACGGCAGCAGCACCAAGCTGCCCTATGGGAAATACATACTGACCGTCGCCAGCGGCGTCATCCCGTCCATCGTCGTTTCCAACCTGATGGGCGAGGCAGGCATGGCGTTCCTGCGGGAATCCCTGCCGTTATGGCTGCTGCTCTGCATCATCGCGGCGCTGGCGCTGGCGCTGTTCGCGCTCATCTTCCTGCTGATCCGCCGCTTCTTCTTCCGCGGCGCCGAGGACACGCCGGATTCGATGATGTACGCGCTGATCTTCCTGATCGTCCGGCTGTGGCAGGGACGGCGCTGCCGCGTCGAGACGGACGAGGCGCTGCTGAAGGAGGCCGAGGCGCCGTATATCATGCTTGTGAATCATCAGTCCTTCTTTGACTTCTACTATATTTCGCAGCTGAGCCACCCCAAAAACCCGAGCTTTCTGGTGAATCAGTTCTACTGCACGCGCCCGGTGCTGCGCCGCATGGCGAAGCCGGGCGGCATCCTCGCCAAAAAGCTCTTCACACCGGACATGGGCGCGGCTGCCGGTCTGCTTCGGATGACGCGGAAGGGCTATCCGATCGTGATTTTCCCCGAGGGGCGCCTCTCGCCCGACGGGCGCAGCAATCCCATCGTCGAGCCCGGCGGAGCGCTGTACAAAAAGCTGGGCGTCGACCTCGTCCTCGTAAAACTGAGTGGCGCGTATTTTGCGGATCCGAAATGGCGCCGCCGCGGCTACCGCTGCAAGGTACACGCGGAGGTCGTCCGCGTCCTCAAGGGCAGCGAGACGGCGGAAATGGCACCGGAGGCGCTGGACCGCCTGATCGCGGAGACGCTCTGGAACGACGCCGCCGACGACGCGGTCGATATCTATCCGCAGCGGGACAAAGCGGCGGGCCTGGAAACCCTCCTGTACCGCTGCGCCGACTGCGGGGCGCTGTATACGACGAAAGGGGAGGGGAACACCATCCGGTGCACCGCCTGCGGGGCGTCGCACACGCTCGACCAGACCTATCATTTCACGGATGGGCCGAAGACCATTTCCGCATATTATGACCGCATCCGCGCGATGGAGCGCGAAACGCTGGATTCGTTTTCGCTCACGGCGGCGGTGGATACGAAGGTGTTCGGTACGGACGGTCGGGTCGTGCGGAAGGAACGGGGAGAATGTACCCTCACGCCGGACGCGTTCACCTACCGTTCCTCCGGCGGAGAATTCACGATCCCGACGTCCCGGCTTCCCGCGCTCTGCTTCTCCTGCGGACAGGAGTTTGAACTGTATCACGACGGGCTGCTGCATTATTTCTACCCGCTCACACAGCGGCAGCAGGTGGCTCGCTGGGCGCTCCTTGTCGATCTGATGGAGGAAAACCGCGCAAATAGTTTACATAACAATATTTAAGTTTACATAAGAGGTAGGATCCGTGGAAGAGAAGCAGACGAACAAGACGCTGATCAATCTGTCGAAGAAGACGTTCATCGAAGTCGCGATCCTGCTGATCGTGCTGTTGGCAGTCTCCATCGTGCTGACCTATGTGGTGCCGAAGGGCGAGTTCGGCGTCCTGCCCGACGGGACGACGGACTATCTGCAGTATACCCGGCGCGACGATGCGTCGGGGATCGCCTGGTACCGGGGCGTTTTTGCGCCGGTGCTGGTTTTCTTCTCGTCCGACGGCCTCACGCTGGCGGTGCTCTCCCTCTTCCTCTTCGTCATCGCCGCGGCGTTTCAGGTGATGAACGACGTCGGGGGCGTCCGCGTCCTCGTCGGGGCGGTGGCTGAGCGCTACCGCTCGCGCCGGCGGGTGCTCCTGCTGCTGACGTCGCTTCTTTTTTACTGCTTCGGCGCATTCCTCGGACTGTTCGAGGAAATGCTCACCATGCTGCCCATCGTCGCGGCGCTGTGCGTCGTGCTGGGCTATGACTCCTTCACCGGCTTCCTCTGCTGCATTATCTCCTGCGGCTTCGGCTTTGCCAGCGCGATCACGAATCCCTTTACGGTGCTTCTCGCCTCCGAAATCATCGGCGTCAACCCGATGTTCCACATATGGTACCGTATCCTGATCTTCATCGTGATGTTCGCGCTGCTGCAGGGGTTCATTGCCCTGTACCTCCGGCGGCTCGAGAAGGATCCGGACGCCAGTCTGACGCTTTCGCACGACCGCATCCTCGGCCGGAGCGCCGAAGGGCTGATTTCCGGCGATGCGCTGACGGCAGAGAAACGTAAGCGGCTGATGCGGGTCTACACCGTGTTTCTGCTCGGCGCGCTCGTGCTCATCATCGCCGCTTCGCTGATCCAGGCGCTCCGCGGTTATACCGTCGTGATCCTGATCGCCTATTTCCTGCTGATCGGCATCGCCGCGGGCCTGCTGGTCAGCGACGACCGCGCAGCCGTGTTCAGAAGCTTCGGGCGCGGTTTCCTCGGGGCGCTGCCCACGCTGGTCCCCATTGCGCTGGCCGCTTCGATCAAATATGTTTTCGACCGCGGCGGCATCCTCCCGACGATCGTTCACCGGATCAACGGCGCCGTCGCGGGACACAGCGCAGTGACCGTGGCGCTGATGATCTATCTGATCGTTCTGGTCCTGGAGTTCTTCATTTCCTCTTCCACAGCCAAGGCCATCTTCGTGATGGGACTGCTTGCCGTCGTCCATACGGGTCTCAGCAGGGAGATGCTGGTGCTGCTTTACACCTTCGGAGACGGTTATACCAACGTTCTGTTTCCGACCTCGCCGGTGCTGCTGATCTCGCTTTCCATGATCGGCGTGGATTACTTCACATGGATCAAAAAAAGCGTGCCGCTCTTTCTCGTGAATCTGATCCTCGTCGTCGGCTTCATCGTTCTCGGCGTCGCCGTCGGCTACTGACGGACGAACAAATCGGCCTCCCGTTTCCGGGAGGCCGATTTGTTCGTGCCGGGCTTATTTCAGCGCGTCGGTGAAGGCTTTGAACGCCGTGGTCTTGTCTGCCTCGGAGAGAATGACGTACATGACGTAATCCCCGACGGTGCGGACCTCTGCGCCCTTGAGCTTGGGCTCCTCCTCCGGTTGATAGTTCATCCAGCTGTCCTGCAGGATCTTGATGTAAGCGTCGACCATGTCCTTCAGCGCTGCGGCGTCCATCGTTCCGGCTTTGAAGATGCCGAACTCGTCGATGTTGGTGCCCATGACGTTTTTGAGAATGACATAGTCGCCGATCTCCTCCGGCGTGCGGCGCATGTAGCCGCGGACATAGTTGGCGCCGGGATCGGCCATGTCGCTTTTGCCGAGGGCGGCGCAGACCTTGTCGGCCAGGTCGCTTACGGGGACGTCCTTCGTTTTGCCGCCGCCGCAGCCGGCCAGAAGCACTGCCAGCGCGGTCACTGCCAGCAGGAATGAGATGATTCTGCGATAATTCTTCATGGCATGTTCCTCTTCCGTTTCGTTTATTGATATGCGTGGGTGCGGATATACTGCATGACGGTGGTGAAGGACTCGCCGTTCAGGTGGAGACCGTCGCCGTTCTGGCTCGACTCCGGCAGATTGCCGTCCGGACCGACCAGCGCCTCGTAGCTGTTGAGGAAGCGTGTGCCGGTGTCCTCGGCGATGCGCTCGATCCAACCGTTGGCTGCGCGGATCTTTTCGTTGTTGATGTCTTTCTGATACTTATAGCTCGTTGCGACGGGATAGATGGAGTTCAGGATGATCTTTGTGTCGGGGCTGGCCTCCTGGATCATTTGCACGAGCGCGGTGTAATCCCGGATGAACCACTCCTCATCCATGAAGGCGATGCCGTTGACGCCCAGCGTGATCAGCATGTATTCCGGCTTGCCGCGCGCAACGGCGTCGGCGATGGGGATCTCCTCCTTGGTCTCCGGATAGACCACCGTGGCGATGTTATAGTAGGAGAGCGTCAGCGTGCCGCTCGAGGGCGTCCAGACCTGACTGGGGGGACAAAGCTCGGTGTAGCCATAGCCGTAGTAGACCCCGATCCCGTAGGTGGTGCTGTCGCCGAGGAAGACAAACTTGTCGAGATAGTCGCGTCCGGCGTCCGGCGTTTCGGCCAGGCGGACGGGCGTGGGCGTCGCGGTGGGCGGCGCGGGGGTTTCCTGCGCGGGCGTTTCCTGCGCCGGGGTCTCGCCGCTGAGGGCGGGCGTGTTCGCGGACGGCGGCGCGGTCGTGACGCTGAAGCCGCCCTTGCCGGTTTCCTTCGCGTCCTTCGCGCCCTCCTGCTTCGCGCAGGCGGAGAACAGCAGCGCGAACACCGACAGCGCGACGCACACGATGATGGCCACGGACCAGAGCAGATAGAGCAGATTCTTGTTTTTATTCATGGAGCACTCTCCGAAACAAAGATTCGATAACAAATAGTATTGTATCATCCCGCGCATCATATTTCCATCATTATTTTGTGTTCGGAGAAAAATGTTTTCGGTTTTCAAACGCCGCCGTCCGTGCTATGATACAGACATGGAACAACTCGACGCAAACAGAATATCGGCGCTTCTGCAGCTGCCGGGCGTGCGGGTGGAGACTTATGCGGTGCTCCCGTCCACGAACGACGCCTGCTGCAGGATCCTCGGGGAGGGCGCCGCGGAATGCCTCGTGCTGGCAGAGATGCAGACCGGCGGACGCGGACGGAGGGGCAGGACGTTTTTTTCCCCGCCCGGCGGGCTTTATATGTCCATCGGGATGCGCGCTTCGCCGGATGAGACGGGCCTGACCTGCCGGGCCGCCGCAGCCGCCGCGGAGACCGTCGCGCGCGTCACGGGGATCGAGTGCGGCGTCAAGTGGGTGAATGACCTTGTTTTCCGCGGAAAGAAGGTATGCGGCATCCTCGCCGAACAGACGGGGGAGAGCGCGATCGTCGGGATCGGCATCAATCTGATCCCCGCGCCGCTGCCGCCGGACTTGGCGGACCGCGTGGGCTTTCTCGACTGCGGCGATGTGCGTGAGGAACTGGCCGCCGGGATCGCGCGTGCGCTGCTTCGGCGGGATCTGTCCGACCGGAGCTTTATGGATGCGTACCGCAGCCGCTCCGTCGTGATCGGGAGGGAAATCATCTGCCTCGTCGGCGCGCGCAGCTTTCCGGCGCGGGCCGTCGCCATCGACGACGACGGCGGCCTGGTCATCGACGGCCCCAACGGCCGCGAGACGCTCCGCTGGGGCGAGGTGTCGATCCGCCTGTGACAAAGGCCGCGGGCCTTAGAGAAATGAAAATGGCATCCGCGCAGCCGGCCCCGAATCGCCCATCCATAGGACCGCAGGGGGGCGCCTTCGACGGCTGACATGTGCGGGAGCGTACAGGCGGCGTCGAAAACCGCCCGGCAGATAGGATCCCGATGAGAAAGGAGCCGTTCTATGACGGATGAGATCGCGGAAAAGCTTACGGTCAACAGCGGCGGCGTCATGCGCTTCGGCAGATTCCGGCAGGGAGACCAGGGCCGGGACCGGGACGTCAAGCCCCTGGAATGGCTGGTGCTGGACGTGCGCGGCGGGAAGGCGCTTTTGCTCACGAAACAGGGGATCGACGTCAAATGGTTTCACAAAAGCAGCAGAAGCGTCACATGGGAGACCTGCACGCTGCGGACGCGTTTTCTGAACGATGAATTCCTCCGCACCGCGTTCACCCCGGCGGAGCGGAAACGGATCGCGGTGACCACGGTCAGGGCGGACCCCAATCCGGCGACCGAAGCCGATCCCGGCAATGATACGCAGGACAAGGTGTTCCTGCTGAGCGTGCGGGAGGCGGAGCTGTATATTCGCTCCAAGATCAAACGCCAGTGCTGCCCGACCGCGTACGCCTGGTCCCGGGGCGCCAATTCCCGCGGGCCGTATCATGAATCCTACAGCCAGACATGCTGGTGGTGGCTGAGAACGCCCGGCTGCTCCAACAAATACGCGGCGGGCGTCGATGTGAGCGGCAACATCCGCTGCGTGGGCATGGACGTCCGAAGCAGCGGAAACTGCGTCCGCCCGGCACTGTGGCTCTGGCTGTAGCCGGCGAGAAAAAGAAAGGGAAATCGCTCCTCAGAAAACACGCGGCGCGCCCGGCTGGGGCGCGCCGCTGCCATATCAATTCTTGTTTTTCGACCGGAACAGAAGCGCCGCGAGGAAGCCGAAGACCACGGCGGCGCAGACGCCCGCCGCGGCGGCGGTGAAGCCGCCGGTGAAGATCCCCAGCGCGCCGCGCTCCGCCACGGCTTTCCGCATCCCCTTCGCCAGCGTGTTCCCGAAGCCGGTGAGGGGGATCGACGCGCCGGCGCCCGCAAAGTCGATCAGGGGCTGATACAATCCCAGTGCGCCGAGGACCACGCCCGCCACGACGTAGCAGGTGAGGATGCGCGCCGGGGTCAGCGCGGTCTTGTCGATCAGGACCTGTCCGACGGCGCACAGCAGCCCGCCGATGAGAAAGCATCTGATATAGATCATCAGCGTGTCCGTTTACTCCGCCCCCTCCGCTTCAATGGCCAGCGCGTGGCAGATGCCGGGGATGCTCTCTCCCTGCTGGCTGGTGACGGAGCTCATGAGCGCTCCGGTCGGGGCAAAGAGGATTCGTTTCCACATCCCCTCGCGAAGGCATTTGAGGATGTGCCCGGCAAACACCGCGGCGGAGCAGCCGCAGCCGCTGCCCCCGGCGTGAACGTCCTGGCGCTGCGCATCATAAAGGAGCATCCCGCAGTCGGTGAACACGTTCGGGAATCCGACCCCTTCCCGGCGCGCCAGTTCTTCCAGCATCTCGTGGCCGAAGCGGCCGAGGTCCCCGGTGATGACCGCGTCATAGTCCCCGGGGCTGCGTCCCGTGTCGCTGAAATGCGCCCGCAGCGTCTCCCAAGCGGCCGGCGCCATCGCCGCGCCCATGTTCCCGGCGTCCGTCACTCCTGCGTCCACGATCTTTCCCGTGGTGATATGCGTGATCCTCACGCCGCAGTCCCCGGAGCGCAGCAGCACGGCGCCGGATGCCGTCGCTGTCCACTGGGCGCTGGGCGCCCGCTGCCCGCCGTATTCCAGCGGGAGGCGGAATTCCCGCTCTGCGGCGCAGAAATGAGAGCTTGTCATGGCGCAGACCGCCTCTGCCGCGCCGCCGTCGATCAGCAGCGCGCCGAGCGTCATGGCTTCGCCCATCGTGGAACAGGCGCCGTACAGCCCGAGAAAGGGGACGGCGCTCTCCCGCGCGGCGAACACGGAGCCGGTGCACTGGCTCTGCAGATCGCCGGCAAGCAGATAGTGCAGCTCAGACGCGGAGATCCGCGCCTTCCTGCAAAGGGTTTCGAAACAGCGCTTGAGCATGACGCTTTCGGCCTTTTCCCATGTTTTCTGTCCGAAATAGGCATCGTCGCCGATTTCGTCAAAGCGTTCGCGCAGAGGGCCCTCTCCCTCTTTGCGCCCGACCACCGACGCGCCGGCTGCCACGGATACCGTCCTTGTGAGCAGCGCCGTCTGCGCCCCGAGCCGTTTTGCCATATCATTTCCTCCCGGCAAAGATCATCGTTTCCCAGTTTTGCCGGAAATGCGGTAAATATGCGCGGGATCGGAAAGACGCGCTGCGTCAGCCCGCTTATCTCCCCTTGTATTTGATCCGCGTGGCGATGCCGCCGCGGATATGCCGTTCCGCCTTGTTCTTTTCCAGCACCGACTTGACCTCCGCCCAGAGCGAAGGGGCCAGCTTCTCCAGACGCTGCGTGATGTCCTTGTGCACGGTGGATTTGGAGACGCCGAACTGCTTCGCGGCGGCGCGTACCGTGGCGCCGTTGTCGATGATATACTCCGCGAACCGGACGGCCCGCTCCTCCAGGTTGGCATGCAAATTGACCACTCCCCAAACGCGCTTGCTTCACTATATGACCCGCGCGCCGGGGATATGAAAGCGGTGAAAATGTTCGGCGCAAAACCGATGATACCATTGAAATCGCCGACGTCCTGTGCTATAGTAAACACACAAGATAATCATAAAATGTTCGCAGTATTCAAACATAAGGAGGATATCGCATGGGAACCTGGCAAGAATTCCTGCAGAGCGAGGGAACACCCCCGACGTGGCCGTATCCGATCAAGTTCGGCGAGGAGAGCGAACTGGAGGCGGACGTGCTTGTCCTTGGCGGCGGCATCGCGGGCTGCTGGGCGGCGATCAGCGCCGCGCGCAGCGGCGCTAAGGTCGTGCTGATGGAGAAGGGCGACGTACGGCGTTCCGGCGCGGGCGGACCGGGCTGCGACCACTGGTGCAACGTCCCGGCAAACCCGCACAGCCGAGTGGACCCGGACAAATGGGCGATCGAGGAGATGAATTCTCTCGGCAACTATTCCAACGGCATCGGTATCGAGATCCAGTGCCGCGAGGACTTTGACACGCTGCTTGAGATGGAGCAGATGGGCGGCAAGATCCGCGACACGGACGATGAGTTCCTCGGCGTCGAAGGCCGCTATGACGATACCAAGTTCATGTTCTCCCCGCGCTACAGCGTCAACGGCGCGCTTGCACCGGGCGAGGGCTGGGGCGGACCCGGCTACAACCCGCCGGAAAAGCGCAACAACACCGTGATCCGCGTCTGGGGCACCACCTTCAAGCCGGCCCTGCGGAAGGAATGCAGACGCCTCGGCGTCAAGATCCTTGACCGCACGATGGCGACTTGCCTTCTCAATGAAAACGGGAAGCAGGGCGCGCGCGTTGTCGGCGCGACGGGCGTGAACGTCCGCACCGGCGAGTTCGTGATCGTCAAGGCGCCGTCCGTCATCATCTCCACCGCCGGCGTGGGACACATCTGGAATATGGACACCGAACACGGCGGGATCTCAACGATGTATTCCCGCAACCAGTGCGGCGACGGCACGGTCATGGCCTGGCGCGCGGGCGCGAAGGTCACGCTGATGGAGGCGTCCAGCCCGAACCGCTTCTCCGGCGGCCTGAAGCACAAGTGGTATACCGGCGGCGCGGACGCCAGTTATGAGAACGTCCCGCTGGTGGACGCGAACAACAAGGTCCTTCCCGCGCCCACGCAGGGCTGGGCGGACGGCGGCGTGATGTTCTCCCCGAACGCGAAGGTCATCGCGGATCTCCGCGCCGGCATCAAGAGCGGCGCGTATGCCCTTCCGTTCTACGCCGATTTCGCCGCGATGAAGCCGGAGGAGGCGCACGCGACCTGGGACCTCATGCTCACCGAGGAGAGCACCACGAAGATCATGGTGCGGACCATGGAGCAGGACGGCTTTGACAAGCACCGCGACCAGATCCTCAACTACACATTCATCGAGGCGCAGCCCAGCCAGCAGTACCGCGATCCCGCGGGCGGCGGCGGCATCATGACCGACTGGGACCTGATGACGAACGTCAAGGGCCTCTATGCCGCGGGAATGAGCACCTTTGCCCCCGGTGACCACAGCTACGCCGCGGCGACGGGCCGCTATGCCGGCCGCAAGGCAGCCGCCTATGCAAAGCGCGTCGGCGCCGGCGCGGTGTCCCGCGAGCAGAGCGAAAAGGAGAAGGAGCGCGTCCTGGCGCCTGCGATGCGCACCTCCGGCATCGACTGGAAGGAACTGAATTTTGGCCTGAACCGCGTCATGCAGTATTTCGCCGGCGAATTCAAGAACGAGACGCTGCTGAACATGGCGCTCGACGAGATCGGCCGGATCGAGCGCAATGCGGTGCCGCAGCTCTTCGCGCCCGATCCCCACAAGCTGATGCGCTCGCTGGAGGACCTCAGCATCATCGAGTACGCGAAGATCATCCTGAACGCCATGAAGGAGCGCCGGCTCAGCTCGCCGAAGCTCCGCATCGAACGTCAGGATTATCCGGAGAACGATCCGGAAGAGGAAAAGAATTATCTCGCCTTGTACCAGGAGGACGGGAAGGTCTGCTTTGAGCGGATCCCCATCCGGTACTGGGGCAACAGGAACGAGCAGTACGACGCCCACAACCCGGACTACACCGGCGTATACAAGGGCTGAAAGGAGGCGCTTACGATGGACAAGAAGGTATATGCGATCCCCAACGTACAGACGCCGAGCACGCCGGTGCGGATCGACCCGGAGAAGTGCATCGGCTGCAATACCTGCGTCGAGACCTGCCAGATCGACGTGTTTATTCCGAACCCGCATAAGGGCAAGCCGCCCATCATCCTCCATCCGGAGGAGTGCTGGTACTGCGGCTGCTGCGCGACGGACTGCCCGACGCCCGGCGCGATGCAGTTCAACTGGCCGCTGCCGCTGAAGCCGCGCTGGAGGAACAAGGAGACCGGCGAGGTCTTCCAGGTACGCTGAACCATAGGAGAGCCCCGCGCTGCAATGGATGCAGCGTGGGGCTTTCATGCCGGAAAGG
>JAEEGL015096550.1_pt1 | contig 21849 bp, 11 predicted proteins | sample 9134231 | NCBI WGS metagenome assembly JAEEGL01 (sample SAMN16246548, study PRJNA631951) | gut metagenome | biome: gut microbiome; feature: rumen; material: fiber-attached | host: Bos | place: Iran: Karaj | collected 2018-10 | reverse complement strand
GACCGTCGACGCGGAAGGGAAGATCGACTTCGCAGACAAGAGCGTGACGGAGAATACCCGCGTTTCCTATCCGATCGATCATATCGAGAAGATCGTGAAGCCCGTTTCCGCCGGCCCTGCCGCCAAGAACGTAATCTTCCTCAGCGCCGACGCTTTCGGCGTGCTGCCTCCCGTGAGCATCCTCACCCCCGAGCAGACGAAGTACTACTTCCTCAGTGGCTTCACAGCCAAGCTCGCCGGTACAGAACGTGGTATCACAGAGCCCACACCCACCTTCAGCGCTTGCTTCGGTCAGGCATTCCTGGAGTTGCATCCCACGAAGTATGCCGAGGAACTCGTGAAGCGCATGGAGAAGAGCGGTGCCAAGGCCTATCTGGTCAACACTGGCTGGAACGGCACAGGCAAGCGCATCAGCATCCCCGACACCCGCGGCATCATCGATGCTATCCTCAATGGCAGCATCTTGAAGGCTCCCACCAAGAAGATTCCCTACTTCGATTTCGAGATTCCCACACAGCTCGACGGCGTGGCATGGGGCATCCTTGATCCTCGCGACACTTATCAGGATCGCAGCAAGTGGGATGAGAAGGCAAAGGATTTGGCCGCACGTTTCATCAAGAACTTCGGCAAGTACACCACGAATGAAGCAGGTAAGGCACTTGTGGCTGCCGGTCCACAACTGTAAAAACGATTCAATACGAATCTGACACTTTTCAATCTCGGGGGAACAACGTTGAGCGTTGTTCCCCCGAGTTTGTTCTATGAGTCCGATGAGGAAAGCCATCCCTCCTACGGCGACGGAGGGGAAGGGCAAGGCGGCCTGAAAGGCCAACGAGCTCATAGCCCAGGGCATCGCCCTGGGTTTTCGGACACCAATGTAAAGTCGCCCTGTAAGGGCAAAAGCACCACGAACATAATGCTTTTGCCCTTACAGGGCGCATATACTGGATGCAAACTTACCCAGGGCGATGCTCTGGGCTGAGTGCTTGTTGCCCCGCTGGGGCGCTTCCTGTGCGAAGAGGGTCTTTTGGGGATTGCCCTTGGGCGAAGACGCCTTTAGAGGATTACCCTTTGGCTATCCGTGCCCGATGAGGGGCGCTTTCCGTAACTCCTACGGCGACGGAGTGGGCTATGGGCTAACTGTTCTTTCAGGACTTTTCAAGTAGGCTCTTCTCTTAGGCCTCACGGATCATCTTGATCAATTCTTCTTTATCTTCCTCAGGCAGTTGTTCTTTTTCCAGCAGGAAACGAGTCATTTCAATAAAAGAACCATGGAAGAAAACATCCTTGATGGGTTCACAATAGACCTCTGCATACTGCGTCTGGCTCACTACAGGTGTGTAATATAGTTTCCCTTTTCGTTTGCGGTACTTGAGGAATCCTTTGTTGCAAAGGATTTTCAGAAAAGTAGCGAGAGTGGTATATGCAGGCTTGGGATCTTCATACTTGGCAAGGACTTCACCCGTGCAGCCACTTTGATTGGGTAAGTTCCAGAGGATGCACATCACTTGGAACTCGGAACGAGTCAAAAACTTTGTTGCTTTCATGTTATGAATGTTTGTTTTGATATGCAGGTACAAAGTTAATGCTTTTTGTCCTATTTTTTTCTACTTGCTACATTTATTTGCTCTTGTTAGCTTGTGTTTTTGACATTTTTTTACCTTTAACGATGATGAATCGTTACTAATACAAGCATAATTAACTAATAATTCTTAAATCCTGTGCGTTTTTCTTGGTCGTTAGAAGACAGACTACTATCTTTGTGGCGAACAAATGAACAACTAATGCAAAGTTTTATGGGAAAAGGAAAGAATCGTGGCGGTAACCGCCACCTGCGTAAGCCACAGTTGGCTGATATGGTTGTTAATTATTTCACACAGCACACAGGTGAGGTGGTGGACGTGCGCAACCTCTTTCGCGCACTCGGCCTGAACACACATCCTTCTAAGCTGCTGTGTATGGACGTGCTGGACGATCTGGTCATGCAGGATTTCGTTCGCGAACTTGAACCTTTACGTTATGAGCGTACAGGACAGCCTACGGCTCAGGAGCGTCGGCAGCAAGAGGCCGAAGAGCGTAGGGCGGCATTGATGCAGAAGACCTACGTGGGTCGCATCAACGTGCGCAAGGATTTTGCCTTTTTGCTCACCGAGGACCGGGATTTGAAGTCCGACATCTTCATCCCCAAGAACCAGTTGCGTGGTGCCGTGACGGGCGACAAGGTCATTGCCCGCATCATCGACTGGCCCGAGGGAAGTCGCAATCCCGTGGGCCGAGTGACGGAAGTGCTGGGCAAATGCGGTGACAACGAGACGGAGATGCACGCCATCCTGGCCGAGTTCAACCTGCCCTACACCTATCCTAAGAACGTGGAAGAGGCTGCTAATCACATCCCTGCTGACATCACGGCAACCGATATTGCCGAGCGTGAGGATTTTCGTGACCGCCTCACCTTCACCATTGACCCGCGGGACGCCAAGGACTTTGACGATGCTCTGAGTTTCCGTGAGATCTCTAACTCCTCCACGCTAACCTCTAAACTACTATCCTCTAAACTCTATGAGGTCGGTGTTCACATTGCCGACGTGAGTCACTATGTCACAGAGGGTTCCGTCATTGACAAGGAGGCCATGCGCCGCGGCACCAGCGTCTATCTGGTGGACCGCACGGTACCTATGTTGCCCGAGCGCTTGTGCAATTACATCTGCTCGCTGCGCCCAGACGAGGACAAACTCTGTTACAGTGTCATCTTTGAAATGAACGACAAGGCCGAGGTCAAGCGCTGGCATCTGGCACACACAATCATCCGCAGTGACCGCCGTTTCGCCTACGAGGACGTGCAAACGCTGTTCGAGGCTCGCGGTGAAGCAAGTCCCGAGGACCTGAAGACGCAGACCCCTGCTCCCATGTCGCCACAATCCATCACACCGGAATTAGAGTCGGCGCTGATCGTCCTCAACCGTTTGGCCAAGCTGATGCGTGAGCGTCGTTTCCAGAAGGGAGCAGTGGATTTTGAGCGCCCGGAAGTGTGCTTTGACCTTGATGAGAAAGGACACCCCACCGGCACATACATCAAAGAGGCTAAGGACGCCAATAAGTTGATAGAGGAGTTTATGCTGCTGGCTAACCGCACAGTGGCAGAGAGTATCGGGAAAGTGAAAGGCGAAAGGTTAAAAATGAAAAGTGGCAAGCCAAAGACTTTCGTTTACCGCATTCACGAACAGCCCGATCAGGACAAGTTGATGAACCTCAGTGCCTTTGTCAGCAAGTTCGGCCGCAAACTCAAGGCCACAGGCAGCAAGGCTGAAATCAGCAAGAACCTGAACCGTCTGCTGCACGACGTGCAGGGCAGCAAGGAGCAGAATCTGGTGGAAATGGTGGCGCTGCGTGCCATGATGAAAGCCAAGTACTCGACGGTCAACATAGGACACTATGGGCTCGCCTTTGACTACTACACTCACTTCACGTCGCCCATCCGCCGCTACCCCGACCTCATGGTGCACCGCCTGCTCACCCGCTATGCCGAGGGTGGGCGCAGCGCCAGCACAGAGAAGTACGAGACGCTGTGTGAACTCTCCTCGGAAAACGAGCAGACGGCAGCTCTGGCCGAGCGCGCCAGTATCAAATACAAGCAGGTTGAATTTATGGCCGACAAGGTGGGTCAAACCTTTGACGGCACCATTTCCGGCGTCACCGAGTTCGGCCTCTATGTGGAACTCAACGACAGCCATTGCGAAGGAATGATTCCGCTGCGCGACATCGATGATGATTTCTATGAGTTCGATGAGCGCAACTACCAGCTTTGGGGCAAGCGCCGCCACCACCGCTACACGTTGGGCGATCCCATCCGTGTGCGTGTGGCCCGTGCCAACCTGGACCGGAAACAGCTGGACTTTGCCCTTGCAGAAGAGTAGGGAAATCAATCATAGAAAGGGGGTGTGCCCGCGTCGCGAGCACACCCCCGTGTCTGTTTTGGCATCTCACCGACTTAGCCGATTTCGATGCTGCGGGAAATCTTGGCTTCCTCTTTCTTCATCTTCGGCAGAACCACGGTGAGGATACCGTCTTCTACCTTGGCGCTGATGTTGTCCTTCTGCACGTTGTCGGGCAATGCGTAAGCCTGCTGGTAGTTGGTGTAGGCGAACTCGCGGCGCAGATAGTGCTCCTTCTTGTCCTCTTCTTTGTGCTCGAACTTGTTCTCGATGGCCACGCAAAGGTTGCCTTCATCGTTGATCGTTACGCGGCAGTACTCCTTCTTCAGGCCAGGAGCGGACACTTCCATCGTATATGCGTTTTCATCTTCCTTCACGTTGACAGCCGGTGCTGTGCGGTGTGTGGCAGGAACCACTTCAGTGTTGAAGAAATCATCGAATACGGTTGGGAACCAATTGTTTCTAAACATAATGGGTAACATGATTAAAACCTCCTATTGTTTAATGGTTAAACTTTCTGTTTGTTTCCCGTCGGCTGCTTTCTTGTCGGCGTTCACCCTTTATGAAGCAATAGGCGTGCCAAGGCACAAATGACGGCGTAATACGCTCATTATCATGCCAATTTGTCTGTAAAGTGGACTTTCTGTCAGTCCAGCCTCTGACATTTTTTATCCTCATAAAGGGAGAAGAGAGGGGTTACCCGTTGTGGTTCCTCAAATCAGCGATACAACAAAAATCAGGATGCCATAGCGTGCGGCCTTGCCCACGGTGATTGTGAACAGCGAGAGCCACGGATTGGCGCGTGTGAAGCCCAGTGTGACGGCGATCACGCTTCCGAGGATAGGCAGGAAACACAGGATGCCGATCCATGCGCCATAGCGCTGCATCCAGCAGGCCGTGCGCTCTACTTTTTCTCGCGAGACGTGCAGGTACTTCTCTATCCACTCCATGCGTCCCAGCGTGCCCACGCAGTAGTTGAACATCGACCCGGCCACGTTGCCCACCGTGGCGAAGAGGAATAGACGAACGGGTTCCAAGCCTGCCAGCTGCAAGGCCGTCAGCACAGCTTCACTGCTGAACGGGAACACGCTGCCGGCAATGAACGATGCCACGAGCATGCCCCAGTAACCCCACGATTCAAATAGAGATTGTAACATTCTTAAATGCAAATGAAAAAATGTTCATTCAACGTTTGCAAACAGTGTTGCCGGAGGTCGTCGTCACAGAGAGAAAAGCCTTGCGCTGAACAGAGTGCTCCTTCAGGCCGAAGGTTATATAACTTTTGGCTGAAAGCTGTATTGCTTTCGGCCTGAAGGAGTATTGCTTTCGGCCTGAAGGAGTATTGCTTTCGGCCTGAAGGAGTATTGCTTTCGGCCTGAAGCTGTATTGCTTTCGGCCAGAAGGAGCGGTCTGTTCTGTTAAATGGAATATACTTCTCTTTTGTCATATTCCCATGCGCGGCATTTGGGTATAGGTAACATCTCCTTGTGAACCTGAATGGCTCATATCCAGATGATGGCTTGTTCCGGAATTATGCTAAGGCTTTCACCAGAATACCGGGAATCCTTCGTGGCTGAAATGTAGCGGTTTCAAGTAGATAGACCTATGCTCTTCTCCGTGTTGAATGGATTTGGCTTCAAAGAGCAGTGCATGCGTGCCATCGGTCTGAGGGACGATGCAGATATTTGATGTGCCATAGAAAACGGAATCTGCAATGCCAATGGGCTCCGGAGACTTGCTCCATGCGGCGGGGTCAAGCAGGTTGGCGTCAGAAGAGGCTGTGAGACAACCCAGTGTGTTATATACTGTCCAAATGCCACTGGCCGAATAGAAGACGCACACATGGCGACCGTCTGGTGTGAGGAACGGCTGTGGGTTCTCGTTGACATAGATGGGATAGGCCGCACGGCTGCCATCGGGGTTGATCCATTGTCGTTCCCATTCCATTTCTGGCCGAGAAAGCTGCACGCGTTCCGAACTCACTGTACAAGGGTCGCTCATGCGGGCAATATAGATACATTGTGTCTCTGTCTCGGCACGGCGGCTGGGCCACCCAGACCACAGCAAATAGAGAGCGTCATCAGGCATTTGCAAGACGGTAGGGTGCAGTCCGAAATTCCATTCACGATTGGTAAGCAGCGTGCCGCAGAGCCGCCATTGGCCTTGAAGGGGATCATCATCCGTGCACTCCAGTACATAGAGCTGGTGGTCGTCGGTGTTACCGTCATCTCCCTCAACATAGATATACCAATTATCACGGATGCGGTGCATTTCTGGTGCCCAGATGTGCTGGATCCTGGGGTTTGCAGAAGCCCATACCGTATGAACTGTGGCGGTTGGTATATCTTTCAGGTCGTTGACCACGCGTATTTCGATGGATTCTCCTTCGGTTTGGCAAGTGAAATAATACTTGTCCCCGTAGCGCGTTGCATAGGGATAGCAGCCAGGATCGAGCAGTAAGGTGGCTCCCTCTGGCACGGGATGAGCATTGTCGTGTTTGCCCTTCTGGCAACCTAAGAGGGTTGAGAGGCAAATGAGAAACACGAAAAGGAAAATATGTGAGGTAGGATGCGGATGCTTCATACTTTTGGTTTTAATCATGAATAGCTCTTCGAATTGCGGCACAAAGATAGTCAAAAAGTAGGTCTGAACAATTATTTTTGTGAAATGATGAGCAATTTTCCTTCATTTATCCTTCTTTTCTCTATTTTTGCAGCGAAATTGGACGAGAAAACAAACCTTATTGTCGAATCATTCGGAAAAAATATGGCATTATTCTAAAAATTATAAACAATAAATCATCAATGAAACTAAACTCTGTTTTCCGCTTTTCTACTTTCTGCATGGCCGCTGGCGTGGCTATGCTCACGGCCAGTTGCGGCCGAGGAGTGTTGGAGCCATCGGCTGCCCTCTTTGAACCCTATCAGGCAACGGCCTTGCGTGCACCCAGTGTGCCATTGATTGTGTCCGACCCTTCTTTCTCCATCTGGTCGCCCTACAACCAGCTGACCGACGGCACCACGCGCCACTGGACCAATGACGAGAAACCCCTTGATGGCTTTCTCACCGTCGATGGCCAGCAGTACCGCTGGATGGGTGCCGACCGCACCGTCTTCAAGACGCTGGTGCCGATGGCCGACGAACAGGCGTGGGAAGGAATTTATGCCCGCAAGGTGCAGCGCGACGGTTGGCAGCAGCCCGCCTTTGCCACCAACGCCGACTGGCAGACAGGCCGTGCTGCTTGGGGCAGCCCGGACCTGAGTTTCGTCCGCACCCACTGGAGCGAGCTCAATAGTGATCTATACGTGCGCCGCCCCTTCACCCTCACGGCCGAGGACTTGCAGAAGGACCTTTGGATTGTCTATAGCCACGACGACGTGTTCGAGCTCTATCTCAACGGTACCAAAGTGGCCGACACGGGCGAGACGTGGGTTGATGGCGTGCAGCTGCACCTCACAGGCGACCTCAAGAGCCTGCTCCACGAGGGCGAGAACCTGCTGGCAGCCCACTGCCACAACACCACCGGTGGAGCCTATACCGACTTTGGTCTCTACGCCAATACCAATCTGAGCGGTAAAGAGGTGAAGACGGCCCAGCAGAAGAGCGTCAGCGTTCTGGCAACCAACACTTATTATACATTCACGTGCGGGCCTGTGGAACTGGATGTTGTCTTCACCGCTCCCATGCTGATGGATGATTATGACCTGCTGTCCTCACCCGTCAACTACATCTCCTATCAGGTGCGCAGCACCGACGGTCAGGCACACAGCGTGCAGTTCAGCGTCACCGCTGCCCGCGAGATAGCCCTGAACAAGAAGAACCAGCGCACAAACACCGAACTCATCACCGAGGGCGGCGTGCAGTATGGCAAGTGCGGAACCATTGACCAGCCCATCCTGGCCAAGAAGGGCGATGGCATCTGCATCGACTGGGGTTACCTCTATGTGCCAGCTATCAACGGTGAAGTCTCTACCGCTGATGACGGCAGCATCACTTTCAGCCGCGACCTGGGTCAGACCAAGCAGGCTGCCAGCTTCATGATGCTGGGCTATGACGAGGTGCAGGACATCGAGTACATGTACAAGCGCTACAAGGGCTATTGGGCTCATGAGGGGAAAGTCACTATCTTTGATATGTTTAACCGCATGGCCCGTGACTACGCCAGCATCATGGACCGCTGCCGTGCACTGGACAAGACCATCTATGACGATGCCGTCGCTGCCGGCAACGAGCATTATGCCGAAGTGCTTTCGGCCAGCTACCGCCACGTCATCGCCGCCCACAAACTCTTCCGCGACGAGGACGGCAACCTGCTGTTCTTCTCCAAGGAGAACAACTCCAACGGTTGTGTGAATACGGTGGATTTGACTTATCCGGAGTCCCCCCTCTTCCTCATCTACAACCCCGAACTGCAGAAGGCACAGATGACCTCCATCTTCGACTACAGCTACAGCGGTCGCTGGACCAAGCCCTTTGCGGCTCACGACCTAGGCACATACCCCATCGCCAACGGACAGGTCTATGGTGGTGACATGCCGCTGGAGGAAGCTGGCAACATGCTCACCCTGGCCGCACAGCTCTGCCGCATCGACGGCAATACAAAGTATGTAGATAAATACTGGGATATTATCACCACTTGGGCCGACTACCTCTCAGAGAACGGTCAGGATCCCTCCAACCAACTCTGCACCGATGACTTTGCCGGCCACTGGGCACACAACTGCAACCTGAGCGTGAAGGCCATCATGGGTGTGGCCGGTTACGCCGAGATGGCACGCATCAAGGGTGATCAGGAAACAGCCAAGAAATACATGGATCGCGCTCGCGAGATGGCCGTGAAATGGGAGCAGGATGCCCGCGAGGGAGACCATTATCGTCTGGCCTTCGACCGCGAAGACACCTGGAGCCAGAAGTACAATATGATCTGGGACAAACTCTGGGGCCTGAACCTCTTCCCCAACGACGCCATGGAGCGCGACGTACAATACTACTTGACGAAGCAGAACAAGTTCGGTTTGCCGTTGGATATCCGCCGGGATTACACCAAGAGCGATTGGATTATGTGGACTGCCGGTATGGCCAAGGATAAGGCAGACTTCCTGAAGTTCTTGGAACCCCTCTACACCTACATGAACGAGACCGGTTCACGCGTTCCGACGAGCGACTGGTATGACACCAAGACAGGCCTCATGGTGGGCTTCAAGGCCCGCTCTGTTATCGCCGGCCATTGGATGCGCGTGCTGGTGGAGAAAGAATGTAAATAATCCCCTGCCAACCCACCCCCTGCCTCGCCTTCAGTGAGGCGGGGAAGTGGTTACCAAACAAGAATCGAAAACATCAAATATATAATAAGGAATACTATGAGTAAACCAGTTATTTCAACAAGGAGAAACAGCCTTAACAGGTATCTGCTCCCCTCCCTCACAGGGAGGGGCAGGGGGGCGGGTCTCTCTTCCTCCAAGGTCTGCTTTGGAGCAGGTCTTTTGTTGCTGCTCATGGCTGTCTTTGTCAGTTGTGACTCTTCAACGACTGCCGAGGACTATCAGGGCGTGCAGAGTTCTGCTGCATTCGATCCCTCGCAACCCGTTGTTGTGCAGGCCATCACCCCCGACCGTGGTAGTGTGGGGCAGCAAATCTGCATCACGGGTTCCAACTTCGGAAACGACACCTCACTGGTGAAAGTTACTGTGGGCGGCAAAGAAGCCGTGCTTGTCAGTGTGAAAAGCAATGCCATCTATGCCTACATCCCCAGTGCCGCTTACAACAAAGTGGAGGGCAAGATCCTCAAGGGGGATGTCGTCGTGGGCGTGTCAAACAAGAGCGCAACAGCTCCCGTCGCCTTTACCTACGAGCGCAAAATGGTGGCTGGCCGCCTTTGTGGCAAACGCTATGAACGTGAAGACGATGCCGTCTGGGCCGACGGCTCCTTCGCGGATGACATGGAGAACGTCAGCGGCTTCAAGAACGATGGCGTCATGCAGTTTTCGCCCTACAACCACGACCACCTTTTCATCGTTTATGACCAGGAGCCGCACTTCGGCCGCGTGGCCCACGGCATTCAACTGCTGGACCTGAAGAACAAAACCGTGGAAACCATCCTGCCGCTGTCTATGTTTAGTAATGAGCGCCTGCGTACCATCGACTTTGCCGTGGACCCCTTCGCTTACAATGAGGACGGCACCTTCGAGAAGACTTGGGACGCAGAGAAGGAGGACAGCGTGCTCATCGGTCGTGCCCCCGAAGGTTGGGAAAATCGTGCTACGTTGAACCAAAAGCGTTGGCGCGAGCACCTGATTATCTCGGCAGATAATGATGACAGCAACTACCGTGCACACTCTGTATATATCGTTGACCGCGATGCCGAAGGCAATTTCAGTCGCAACTCGCAGGTGCGTCAATTGGCCAATTATCGTCAGTGTAACGGTGCCAGCCTGCATCCCGTCAACGGCGAGCTCTACTTCACCAGCTATCAGAAAGGTGAGGTCATTCGCTTGGACATGGACAAATACTGGGATACCCTTATCCCTGACACGCTGGGTCACTACCGTTCATGGGATCCCTACGTGAACAACAATCTCAGCAATCTGGCCGCCGGCACCAGTTCCGGCACTGGCGCTTTTGAGATTCTCTTCACCGTGCAGGACACCTATTGGGAGTTCCAGATTGATATTCACCCCTCCGGCAAGTTCGCCTATATCGTGGTCATCAACCGCAGCTATATCCTGCGTACCGACTATAACGAGCAGACCAAACGCTTCTCGGCCCCCTATGTCATCGCCGGTGACATGAGTGCCCGCGGATTCCGTGACGGCGTGGGCAAGGCCGCACTCATGCGGCGGCCCTATCAGGGAACCTTCGTCAAGAACGAAGCCTACGAGGCTGCTGGGAACCCCGATGTCTATGACTTCTACTTCTGTGATAGCGAGAACGATGCCATTCGCTTGCTGACACCGGAAGGTATTGTGAAGACCTACGCAGGCGGAAGCGCTGCCACCCATGCCGATGGCAACACCTACGGCGATGAGAACGGCGAGTTGCGTGACTTCGCACGCTTCCACCGTCCCACGGGTCTGGTCAACGATGTGCACCGCGATGCCATCACGGGCGAGAACACACTCATCTTCTACATTCTTGATACGAGCAACTACTGCATCCGAACCATTACGATGGAGGAAAATCTGGAAGCAACGCAAGAAGAGGAGGAGTAGCAGACCCATAGACCCTCTCCCCCGTCCGTCCTCGGCTTAGGAGTTAAGCCTCGGTCGCTCGGAGAGCTTGACATTAAGTCAACCTCTTTATTCCTCGCTACCCTTTGTAGGGGGAGGGCGGTCACCGAACAAGAATTGAAACCTATACATTTATATATTATATAATGAAAACAAATATGAGCAATATACAAAGGTATATACTCCCCTCCCTACAAGGGAGGGGCAGGGAGGTGGGTCTCCTATCCTCAAAGGCTTGCTGGGGGGTGGGTCTCCTTCCCTCAAAGGCTTGCAGGGGGGTGTGTCTCCTTCTCCTGTCGTTCGCCATGGCACTCACCGCTGCGGCACAGGATATCACTGTGACAGGTACCGTCACAGATGACACGGGCGAACCCCTGCCCGGTGCCAACGTCATTGTGAAGAATGCTACCGGTTTGGGTACTATCACCAATATGGACGGTAAGTATTCTATCAAGGTGAAGCAGTACCAGACCCTCGTGTTCTCTTTTATGGGCTTCCAGTCACAGGAAGTGATGATCAAGGGCGACAAGAAAGTCATTGATGTGCAATTGTCAGAGACCAAGACCAGCGCCATGGATGAGCTGGTGGTCACAGGTATGCAGGCCCAGAAGAAACTCACGCTGACGGGTGCCATCACGAATGTGAAGATGGACGATCTGAAGCATTTCAGCACCAGCAGCCTGACGAATACGCTGGCCGGTAACGTTGCAGGTATCATGGCCTACCAAAAGAGCGGTCAGCCCGGTAAGAACACTTCGGAGTTCTGGATCCGCGGTATCTCCACTTTCGGTGCCAGCTCCAAGGCCTACATCCTCGTCGATGGCTTCGAGCGTGAAAATCTGGACGATATCAACATCGAGGACATCGAGTCCTTCTCCGTCCTGAAAGACGCCTCCGCCACCGCCATCTACGGTAGCAAGGGCGCTAACGGCGTTGTGCTCATCACCACCAAGCACGGTAAGGCCGGCAAGGTGAACATCAACGCCAAGCTCGAAACCAGCTACAACACCCGCACCATCACCCCCGAGTTCGTCAGCGGATTTGACTATGCCAACTACCTCAACGAGGCGCGCGTCACCCGCAACCTGGGTGTCCTCTATCAGCCCGTGGAGCTGGACATCATTCGCTATGGTCTGGACCCCGACCTCTATCCCAACGTCGACTGGCAAGACCTGTTGCTGAAGGACGGCGCCATGAGCTACCGTGCCAACCTGAACATCAGCGGCGGCGGCGAGACGGCACGCTACTATGTGTCTATGGCCTACACGCAGGACGAGGGTATGTACAAAACCGATAAGACCCTGAAGGACAAGTATGACACCAACGCGAACTACGACCGCTGGAACTACCGCATGAATGTGGATGTGGATATCACCAAGACCACCGTCCTGAAGCTCGGCGTCAGCGGTAACCTCAACAAGCGCAACAGCCCGGGTATCGGCGATGACAAGGTCTGGGGTCAGATGTTCGGTTACAACCCACTGTATTCACCTGTTCTCTACAGCAACGGCCTCTTCCCCGCCAAGGGCGTCTTCAACCTGACGGAGGAAAACGGCAACATCGTCTATACGCTGGACGAGAACTACATCAATCCCTGGGTCAGCTCCACACAGACCGGTTACAACACTGAGTGGCAGAACAATATCCAAACCAACATCACGTTGGAGCAGAACCTGGGCTTCATCACCAAGGGTCTGACGTTCACGGGGCGCTTCGGCTATGACACCTATAACAACAACGCCATCCACCACCACCGCCTGCCGGCCCTCTATGCAGCCCGCTCCCGCAACACCGAGACGGGTCAGCTGGACTTCCAGCAAGTGCAGTCGGTGCGTGACATGAACCAGACCAGCAGCAACGACGGCTCACGCCGTGAGTTCCTGGACCTGCTGCTGCACTGGGACCGTCAGTTCTTTGACTACCACAACTTTGCTGCCAACGTGAAGTTCACGCAAGACCAGAACATCAGCACGCAGAACTTGGGCGAGGACATCAAGAACTCCGTCTCCCGCAAGAACAAGGGTCTGGCCGCACAGTTCACCTATAACTTTGCTTCCCGCTACTTCATCGACTACAACTTCGGCTACAACGGTTCCGAGAACTTTGCCGACGGTCACCGCTGGGGCTTCTTCCCCGCATGGTCCGTGGCGTGGAACGTGGGTGAGGAGCCTTGGGTGAAGAACAGCGTCAGCTGGTTGGATATGTTCAAGATCCGTTTCTCACACGGTAAGGTGGGTTCCGATGCCACCGGCGACAACCGCTTCCCCTATCTCTACACCCTCGAGAACTCCGGCAACGGCTACATCTGGGGACAGAACGGACAGAACAGCTACGGCAGTGTGCGCTATCGCCAAGTGGCCAGCAACAACGTCACATGGGAAGTGGCCACGAAGAACGACCTCGGTATCGACCTGGTGCTCTTTAACAACAAGTTCTCCTTGACCCTCGACTACTTCGACGAGAAGCGTACCGGTATCTTCCAGGAGCGCCGATTCCTGCCCACCACGGTAGGTTTGGAGCATTGGGATGATAATGGTTGGAACTACCCGAAAGCCAACGTGGGTTCGGTGAAGTCACGCGGTTTCGACGGCAACTTCAGCTACAACGACAAGTTCGGCGACGTGGGCGTGACCGTCCGTGGCAACATCACCTACAGCAAGAACAAGATCGGCGAATATGACGAGGAGAACAACGTCTATGGCTACCAGAACCAGAGCGGCTATCGCGTGGATCAGGTGCGCGGTCTCATCGCCCTCGGACTCTTCAAGGACTACGATGACATCCGCAATTCTCCCACGCAGGAGTTCGGCACGGTGCAGCCCGGTGACATCAAGTACAAGGATGTCAATGGCGACGGTGTCATCAACGACGGCGACGTCTGCGCCATCGGTGCCACCAGCCGTCCCAGCCTCATCTATGGTCTTGGCTTTACCATTACTTATAAGGGTTTCGACTTCAACGTTCACCTGCAGGGAGCCGGCAAGAGCACCTTCTCCACCTACGGCAAGTGTGTCTGGGCCTTCAGCGAGAGCCAGTGGGGTAACATCTTCAAAGGCCAGCTGGACAACCGCTGGGTCGATGCCGGCACGGCAGCGATGCTGGGAATCCCGGCCAACGAGGATGTCAACGCCTCCTACCCGCGTCTGAGCTACGGCGGCAACAGCAACAACGACCGCAACAGCACCTTCTGGTTGCGTGACGGCCGCTACCTGCGCCTGAAGAACCTCGACATTGGTTATACCCTGCCGCGCTCTTTTGTCAACAAGATCCACTTCCAGAATATCCGCGTCTATGTCTCCGGCACCAACCTCTTCTTCCTCCACAAGAAGTTTGATACATGGGATCCCGAATCCCTGCAGCCCAGAGGTGAGGATTATCCCATCACCAAGGCTATCACCGCTGGTTTGCAAGTGAATATCTAGACCCGCCCTATGGACCCCCTCCCCGCTCCCCCTTGAGGGGGAGAGAAGTTACCTTTTGAGGTGAGGGGATTCTTGACAAGAATTATTATAATTAAAGAATAGATACATTATATGTTTATTCAGATTTTATTGAAAACAACCATGAATAAGATTAACATACAAAGGTATATACTCTCCCCTTTGAGGGGGAGTGGGGAGGGGGTCTTGGCCTTGCTTCTGTCTTCCTGCTTCCTGCTTACCGCTTGCGCCGACCTGGATTCCGACAAGTATTTCGGAGACCGAAAGACCTTGGAGAGCGTGTTCACCGACCGCACTCAGGTTGACCAGTGGCTGGCACATGCATTCTCTTTCCTCACCGGACCCAATTTCGAGGTATGCTCGAAAGGCGGAACGGGTGGCGAGAACTCTGCCTGGAATCCTTTCTGCTTCGCCGATGACATGTATTACGGTGACCGTGACTATGCCTACGGCGATGCCAAGGACCGTGGCTTCACCTCTTACAACACATTCCGTGAGGGAGGCTACACCGAGGCTGTGGGACAGAACGCATGGGTCCGCTGCTATCAAGGCATCTATCAGGCCAGTCAGTTTATTCAGAATATAGACCTGAATACCGACCTCAGCGAGGAGGACCGTCTGGATCGCAAGGGGCAGGCCCGTTTCGTCCGTGCCTATTATTACTGGCTGCTGCTGCGCAAGTTCGGCCCTGTGCCTATCATGCCCGATGAGGGTGCTGATTACACGTTGGAATATGACGAACTGGCAACTCCCCGCTCCACCTATGAGGAATGTGCTACTTACATAGCCGACGAGATGGCGAAAGCCGCTGGTGAGATACCCGCGCGCTGGACCATCAAGCGTGACGAGGCCAATATCGCACGTCCCACGCGTGGTGCCTGCCTGGCCACACGAGCCATTGCACTTATTTATGCCGCCAGCCCGTTGGCCAACGGACAGCTGAAGAATGGCCAGCATCCGTCCAACGTCACCGATGACATTGCCAAGCTGCTCACCAACTTCGATGGCAAACACCTGCTCTCACTCAACTATGACGAGGCCAAATGGGCTCGCGCCGCTGCGGCCTGTCACGACGTGATGACGCTGGGCTATGAGTTGTATCACACAGGACGCAACACGGTGGAGGCCGACGGTATGCCCATCACCATCGAGCCCGACTCGGATGCCGTCTTCACCGAGGCGTATTGGCCTAAGGGATGGAAAGACATTGATCCCTATCTTTCCTACCGCAACCTCTTCAACGGAACGGCCAGCGCCGTGGATAATCCTGAACTCATCTTCACCCGTGGCAGCAACATGAGTGGTACGGACAACGACAACAGTCTGGCCGCACTCATTGCACATGCCATGCCTGTCTCTCTCAGCGGTTGGAACACCCACGGCCTGACACAGAAAATGTGTGATACCTATTACATGCGTGACGGTTCGGATGTGCCTGGAATGTATCGGGAATGGCGTGACTCCACCAAGGCCGATGAGCCTGGCAACAATCTGCCCCGTCCCACGGGTTGGACTTCACGAAACGACATCACCAACGGCCTCTTCCCGGAGATCTCACAGAATATCCGTAAGTATCCTGGACAGAACGTCAGCTATCAGTATGTGCGTCGTGAACCGCGCTTCTATGCCAGTGTGGCTTTCAGCGGCAGCTATTGGGAACAACTCAGGAATCCGACCATCAGCCAGCGAAACGCTCAGGTGTTCTACTATCGCGGCAGCGGCAATGGCTATATCAACGCTTTCTCCTATCTGCGTACGGGAATCGGTCTGAAGAAATTCTATCATCCCGACGACTACCGCAGTGCACAGCACGATTACGAAAATATCCGCGAGAAGTTTGAACCCGCCATTCGCTATGCCGACATCCTGCTCATGTATGCCGAGGCGCTGAACGAGCTCACCAACAGCTATACCCTGAAAACGTGGCTGGGCGAGGACATTACTGTCAGTCGTGACATCAATGAAATGAAGAAGGGCATCCAGCCCATCCGCATCCGTGCCGGACTGCATGACTACACCGCCGAGGAGTATGCCGACGCCAACAAGCTCCGTGCCAAGATCAAGCGTGAACGCATGATCGAGTTCATGGGTGAGGGCAAACGCTACTTCGACCTCCGTCGGTGGATGGATGCACCTATCGAAGAGAACAAGCGTGTCTATGGACTCAATGTCTTCCAAACCTCGGCCAAGCGCGATGAGTTTATGCAGGTCATTCCCGTCTATAATCTCTCTGCCAACTTCAATGACAAGATGTATTTCTGGCCCATCTCACACACGGACCTCAAGCGCAACAAGAACTTGACGCAGAACCCGGGGTGGACCTACAATGACTAAGACCTGACCCACCCCCCTGCCCCGTCCGTCCTCGGCTTAGGAGTTAAGTCTCGGTCGCTCGGAGAGCTTGACATTAAGTCAACCTCTTTATTCCTCGCTACCCTGTGAGGGAGGGGAGTGGTCACCAAATAAGAACATAAAACCATTCATAGAAACATTATTTATATTATGAAAACAAATATGTGCAATATACAAAAGTATATACTCCCCTCCCTCACAGGGAGAGGCGGGGAGGTGGGTCTCTTTCCCTCAAAGGCTTGCAGGGGAGTGGGGCTGCAGTTGGTGGGTCTCCTACTTCTACTCTGTATCCCATTTCTGGTCGCCTGCAACGACGAGTGGAAGGATGAGCAGTATGCCCATTACATCAGTTTCAAGGCTCCCTTGAATGACAATGGTGTCACCGCTGTCTATGTTCCCTATACACGTCACGGTGATGACGGCACGCCGCTCTATGGCGCAGAAGGCAAGTCACACTATGATCTGCCCGTCATCGTAAGTGGTACGACGGACAACGATGCCAACCTCACCGTTTACTTCGGACCCAGCGACACACTCTCCATCCTGAACGTCGAGCGCTTCGGCAAACCCGAGTATCGCTCAGACATTGTGGATCTCTATTACAAGGATATGGGAGCATTTGCCACCTATCCCGCCTCGTTGAACATTCCCAGCGGGCAGGACGTGGCGCTGTTGAGGATCCAATTCGACTTTAATGGTATCGACATGAAGGACAAGTGGGTGCTGCCCATTGAGATTCAGAAACATGAAGGTTACACGCCTCATCCGCGCAAGAACTATGCCAAGGCCATGCTGCGTGTCTATCCCTTTAATGACTTCTCCGGCAACTACAGCGCCACCACACTCACCGTCACCAATGCCGATGACCCCGACAACGCCACTGGTATGGAAACGGCTCGCGGCTACGTGGTTGACGAGAACACGATCTTCTTCTATGCCGGCACCATGGACGAGACACGCGTGGATCGCCAGAACTATAAAGTCTTTTTCCGTTTCATTCCAGAGAACGAGGCCAAGACCACGGGACGAGTAGAGATGTACTCCGACAATCCTGCCAACGGATTCGTGAACAATGGACAGGCGGCCTATCGCATCTATGAGCAGATGGACGAGGTTCAGCCGTGGCTCATGCACCGTTATGTCATCATTTCCGGCATCAATTACAACTACACGGACTACACCTCTGTCAACGGCTATCCCATGGAGTACACCGCCAAGGGCATTCTCACCCTCGAACGCCAACTGAACACTCAGATACCGAACGAGGACCAGGCTATTCAGTGGTAGCTCGGGAATAGCAGATTGACTGAATGTCAATCTGCCCCGAGCGACCGAGGTGGTAGCGAGGATAAAGCGGTTTGACTGAATGTCAAAACGCCCGAGTGACCGAGGCAGAACTCCTCTGCCGAGGACGGACAACAGCGGAACGCTGTGAAAACCAACACCGCTTATTATTCTCACCACGAATTACACGAATTTCACGAATTTTTGTCCTCTGATAGGAAGAATGATAAACGAATTTCACGAATTGTTCTGCGGCACGCTGCGCAGGTGCCGAAAGACCGCAATCAGTTTTTCTTCTCACCACAGATTACCCAGATTACACTGATTTTTTTGGATTCTAATTTCTATTCTATATTTCACGAATTTTCTGCGGCACGCTACTCAATGTGCCGAAAGCCGCAAATAGTATTTCTTGACACAACGAATTACACGCGCTCGGCGCTTGCGACGCTTCACACTTGAGTCCACTTGAAGAATTACACGAATTGTTCTGCGGCACGCTGCGCAATGTGCCGAAAGACCGCAAGCAGCGATTACCTCTCAAGAACAAAAAATATATCGATATGCGAATATTTCTTTTATCCGTCTTTCTTTTAGCTACTGCCGCTACTCACATGCCCGCACAGGCAGCCGCTCCCTCCTTGGCAGGGGACCCTGTTGATTACGTATCAACCCTCGTGGGAACAATGTCCAAACATTCTCTGTCCACGGGCAACACCTATCCCGCTGTTGCACTGCCGTGGGGCATGAACTTCTGGACACCCCAGACGGGGCGCATGGGCGACGGATGGGCCTACGTCTATACCGAGGACAAGCTCCGCGGCATCAAGCAGACACACCAGCCCTCACCGTGGATTAATGACTACGGGCAGTTCGCCATCATGCCCACCACACGCACGGTCTTTCGCGAGGATGACCGCGCCAGCTGGTTCAGCCACAAGGCCGAGGTTGCCACACCTTATTATTATAAGGTATATATGGCAGACTGGGACGTGGTAGCCGAGCTCGCACCCACCGAGCGTGCTGCCATGATGCGGTTGACGTACCCCGAGACCAATGAGGCACGCATTGTCATCGACCCCTTCGACGGCGGCTCCTGCCTGCAAATCGATGCAAGCAAGAAGCGGGTCATGGGCTATACGACGAAGAACAGCGGCGGCGTGCCCGACGGCTTCAAGAATTATTTCGTTATTGAATTCTCGCATCCGATTACCTATCAGGCACTTTATGCCGACAAGAAAGGCAATAATGCATTGATGGAGAATGTGGCGATGATGGCCGATAACCATGTCATCGGCGTGGTGGGTTTCCCCAATCTCAAGCGTGGAGAACACGTGACGCTCCGCATCGCCTCCTCATTCATCAGCTATGAGCAGGCAGAGCGTAACCTCAGGGAACTTGGCAACCATACCTTCGACGAGATCTGTGCCGCAGCACGTCAACGCTGGAACGAGGTGTTTGGGCGCATCGCAGTGGAAGATGACAATATCGATCACCTCCGCACCTTCTATTCCTGCCTCTACCGTTCCGTGCTTTTCCCGAGGGCCTTCTTCGAGTATGACGCCGCCGGACAGCCCATCCATTACAGTCCTCACACCGGCCAGACACTGCCTGGACGCTACTTCACCGACACGGGCTTCTGGGATACCTTCCGCTGCCTCTTCCCATTGCTCAACCTCGTCTATCCGGAGATGAATATCCAGATGCAGGAGGGGCTCGTTAACTGCTACAAGGAAAGCGGTTTCCTGCCCGAATGGGCCAGCCCTGGACACCGAGGCTGCATGGTGGGCAACAACTCCGCCTCCGTCGTGGCAGATGCCTACCTGAAACTTCGTGCGCTCAACGGTTTTGCCGTTGGGCCCTCCCCCTACGACATCGAAACGCTCTGGCAAGCCGTCGTCCACGGAGCCAACGCCGTGCATCCGCACGTCGGTTCCACGGGACGCATGGGCTATGACTATTACAACAAGTTAGGTTATGTGCCCTATGATGTCAAGATCAACGAGTCCGTGGCCCGCACCTTGGAGTACGCCTATGATGACTGGTGCATCTATCAGCTTGGCCGGGCACTCGGCAAGAAGGAGAAGGAACTCAAGCCCTTCCGCCAGCACGCGATGAACTACAAGAACGTCTTCGACGCCGAGACACGCCTGATGCGCGGCCGCAACCAGGACGGCAATTTCCAGCAACCCTTCAACCCCCTCAAGTGGGGCGATGCCTTCACCGAGGGCAACGCTTGGCACTATACGTGGTCCGTCTTCCATGACCCCGCCGGGCTGATGCAGCTCATGGGCGGGCGGCAGAACTTTGTCGCCATGCTCGACTCTGTGTTCAATGTGCCGCCTCTCTTCGATGAGAGCTACTATGGCGGCGTCATCCACGAGATTCGCGAGATGCAGATCATGAATATGGGCAACTATGCTCATGGCAACCAGCCCATCCAGCACATGATTTACCTCTACGACTGGGCCGGTGAGCCTTGGAAAGCGCAGCAGCGTGTCCGCCAGGTGATGGACCGGTTCTACACGCCCCTGCCCGATGGTTACTGTGGCGACGAGGACAACGGCCAGACGTCGGCCTGGTACGTCTTCTCTGCTCTCGGCTTCTATCCTGTCTGCCCCGCCTCCGGGCAATACGCCGTCGGCACACCCTATTTCCGCCGCGCCACCCTCTCCCTCCCCGAAGGCAAGAGGCTCACCATTGAGGCTGCAGGGCCCGGGAGTTTGCCCTCGGGGCTCCCTCCCTACATCCAGCGCATGACTCTCAATGGAGCAACCTACGACCGCAACTATCTGTGTCACGAGGAACTCTTGCGAGGCGGCACCATCCACTTTGACCTCGGCCCACAACCCAATCGCCAGCGAGGTACGGCAGCAGATGCGGCACCCTACAGTTTCAGCAATGAACAGTGAGCTGATATTGAACACCACGTATTCCACGAATTGCTCTGCAGCACGCTGCGCGAGTGTCGAAAGACGCTAACTGTTTTTCTTGAAACCACGAATTACACGAATTTCATGAATTATTGTCCTCAGATATGAAGGATTATAAACGAATTTCACGAATTGTTCTGCGAAGCGCTGCGCAGGCTTCGAATACCGCAAACAGGGTTTCTTGAAACCACGAATTACAAGAATTTTACGAATTATCGTCCTCTGATATGAAGGATTATAAACGTATTTCACGAATTGTTCTGCGAAGCGCTGCGCAGGCTTCGAATACCGCAAACAGGGTTTCTTTAAACCACGAATTTCACGAATTTCACGAATTATCGTCCTCTGATATGAAGGATTATTATCAAATTTCACGAATTCTCTGCGAAGCGCTGCGCTCATCAATTCGTGTAATTCGACAGAAATAAGACTGATGGCAAGGAAAAATAAAAATTCGTGTAATTTGTGTAATTCGTGGTTTTAAAAAAAGACCTGTGAGAACTTGAATTATCTGTTAAATCAGTGTAATCTGTGGTGAGAATGAATCCTTTCATAGTTTTGATAATTCGTGTAATTCTTCAAGTGTGAAGCGTCGCAAGCGCTGAGCGCGTGAAATTTGTGAAATTCATGGTAAAAAATACTATATGAGACTTTTCGCAGTGAAACACCTATTGAGCCTGCT
>JAEEGL017292275.1_pt1 | contig 21850 bp, 14 predicted proteins | sample 9134231 | NCBI WGS metagenome assembly JAEEGL01 (sample SAMN16246548, study PRJNA631951) | gut metagenome | biome: gut microbiome; feature: rumen; material: fiber-attached | host: Bos | place: Iran: Karaj | collected 2018-10 | reverse complement strand
CGAAGGAATACATTCCTGCGGTCGAGGCGGGTATCAAGGGCGCGATGCTCTCCGGTACCCTTGCCGGCTACAACGTGGTCGACGTCAAGGTGACGCTGTACGACGGTTCCTATCACGAGGTCGACTCGTCAGAAATGGCGTTCAAGATCGCCGGTTCCATGGCGTTCAAGAACGCGATGCGCAAGGCGGCGCCGGTTCTGATGGAACCGATGATGAAGGTGGCCGTGATCACGCCCGACGAATACATGGGTGACGTGATCGGCGACATCAACTCCCGCCGCGGCGTGATGCAGGGCATGGAAGCGCGGCTCGGCGCAACGCAGATCAACGCTTTTATCCCGCTTGCGAATATGTTCGGTTACGCGACCGACCTGCGCTCGAGAACGCAGGGACGCGCGCAGTATTCGATGGAGCCCAGCCACTATGTGGAGGTCCCGAAGAACATCGCGGAAGGCATCGTGACCGAAAGATCGAAGAGAGACTAAGTTTTCTCAAAAAAAGACTTGCAATTCTCTACAGTTTTTGGTATTATAGAAATAATGCAGGTCTTCTTGCAACGAAATAATTTTAATTGTCAATTATAAGGAGGAAATTCCCAATGGCAAAACAAAAGTTTGAAAGAACCAAACCCCACGTCAACATCGGCACCATCGGTCACGTTGACCATGGTAAGACCACTCTGACTGCTGCGATCACCAAGACCCTTGCCATGAAGGGCGGCGCTGCTTTCGTCGATTACGCGAACATCGACAAGGCGCCCGAAGAAAGAGAACGCGGCATCACGATCAACACTGCGCACGTCGAATACGAGACGGCCTCCCGTCACTATGCGCACGTTGACTGCCCGGGTCACGCCGACTATATTAAGAACATGATCACCGGCGCTGCGCAGATGGACGGCGCGATCCTTGTTATCGCTGCCACCGACGGCCCGATGGCTCAGACCAAAGAGCACCTTCTGCTTGCCCGTCAGGTGGGCGTGCCCGCCATCCTGGTGTTCCTGAACAAGGTCGACCAGGTCGACGACGAGGAGCTGCTGGAACTGGTTGAGATGGAAGTCCGTGAGACTCTGGCTTTCTATGAGTTTGATGAGGACGCCCCCATCATCAAGGGTTCTGCTCTGAATGCTCTGATTTCCGAGTCCACCGATCCCGACGCTCCCGAGTATGCCTGCATCAAGGAGCTCATGGATGCTGTTGACACCTACATCCCCACTCCCGAGCGCAAGGCGGATCAGCCCTTCCTGATGCCTGTTGAGGACGTGTTCACCATCTCCGGCCGCGGTACTGTTGCCACCGGTCGTGTAGAGCGCGGCGTCATCAAGAAGAACGAGCCTGTTGAGATCGTTGGCCTGCAGGACGAGAAGCGCGCCACTGTAGTTACCGATCTGGAGATGTTCCATAAGCTGCTGGATTACGCTGAGGCCGGCGACAATGTCGGTGCTCTGCTCCGCGGTGTTGACAAGAAGAGCGTAGAGCGCGGCCAGGTTCTCTGCAAGCCCGGCTCCATCAACCCCCACACCAAGTTCAAGGGCCAGGTTTACGTCCTGACCAAGGACGAGGGTGGCCGTCATACCCCCTTCTTCAACAACTATCGTCCCCAGTTCTATTTCCGTACCACCGACGTAACCGGTATCATCACTCTGCCTGAGGGCGTTGAGATGTGCATGCCCGGCGACAACGTCGACATGGATGTTGAGCTGATCACCCCCATCGCCATCGAGAACGGTCTGCGTTTCGCCATCCGTGAGGGCGGCCGTACCGTCGGTTCCGGTGTCGTTATCGGCATCAACGAGTAATTGCTCGCGTTTAAAAGACTGCCTCATTTTGAGGCAGTCTTTTTTTATCCTTTGAGGCCAGACGGTGAAAAAGTCTTCCATTTAACGCCGCTGTGCGGTATAATGAAAAACACGTAAAAAGAAAGGGCTGCAACGCATTGCTGAAACATCTGATCTATATTTTCGCCATTTCCATGGTACCTGTGATTGAGCTTCGTGGCGCCATCCCGGTAGGGCTGAGTCTGGGAGTGCCTTACTGGGCAGTCTTTGCTACAGCGCTCTTCGGAAACCTCCTGCCGGTGCCTATCCTCATCCTGTTCACTACTCAGGTCTTCGGATGGCTCCGGAAGAAGAGCCCCCTGTTGGAGCGGTTTGTCTCCAGAATGGAGCGGAAGGCAGAGGCCAAGCGGGAGTTGGTGGACCGATACAAATTCCTTGGCCTTTTCATTCTGGTGGCCATTCCACTTCCGGGGACCGGGGCCTGGACCGGCTCCCTTGTATCGGCGGTGTTCGGCATCGACCTGAAGCATGCAATGCCAGCCATTGCGTTGGGTGTGCTGACTGCAGGAATCGTCGTATCCCTGATTAGCTACGGCGTTAGTATTTTCCTGTGAGAGCACGGAGCAATTGTCAGAAGAAGGATAAGATATGATCCAACAGGAAGTAATCCGCGGCTCCATTGCTGCAATTCTGTATCAGAATGAATCAAACGGCTATGCCGTGATCCGGTTTACGACCGAGGAACTGGAGACCATCACTGTGGTTGGAACCATCCCGCTGTGTGCCCAGGGAGAGCGCCTGGTGGTCACCGGCCACTGGGAAAACCACACCTCCCATGGCCGGCAGTTCCGAGCGGAATTCCTGGAACGGCTCATGCCTGACAGTGCCCTGGAAATTCAGAAATATCTGGCTTCGCGGGCCATCCGGGGCATTGGCCCAAAGACTGCCGCCCGTATCGTGGAACGGTTCGGAGACCAGACTTTTGCAGTGATGGAGGAAACTCCGGAGCGGCTGGCTGAGGTGCCGGGTATCAGCTTTAAAAAAGCCATGGAGATCAGTGAAAACTTCCAGAAGCAGTTCGGCATGCGGAAGCTTCTGGAGTATCTTATGAGCTATGGCCTCCCGGCGGATCTGGCCATGCCCCTGTACAAATCCTATGGGGATCTGGCCATGGACGCCCTGCAGGATGATCCCTATCTGCTGACGGAGGAGTACTTCGGCGCAGACTTTTCCGCAGTGGACGCTTTTGCGGTTTCCCTGGGTATGGAAGCAGAGGATCCGCGGAGAATGGAGGCAGCAACCCTTTTCACGCTGCGGCACAATTTGGGCAACGGACACACTTTCCTCCCGGGAGAAAAGCTTCGGGAAGCAGCTGCCGTGATGATTTCTGTCCGGACTGAGGCCATTGAGGACGCTATGGAGAGTCTCCATGAGACAGGCCGCATGATTATCGATACCCTGCGAGGAAGGACTGTCTGCTATCTCCCGGAATACTATACGGCGGAGACTTATGTGGCAAAATGGATGACGGATCGTGTGGGCAGGGAGATATCTCCGCCGCTGCACCCGGAAGAGATCGTTAGAGCCATTGAGGCCGACAACGGCATCACCTATGCGCCGGATCAGTTCCAGGCGATTCTGGATGCAGCTGAACATCCTGTGATGCTCCTGACTGGCGGACCAGGTACCGGAAAGACTACCACTGTCAACGGTATACTGTCGCTATTCGACCGGATGAACATCAAAACGGAACTGGCGGCGCCCACCGGACGGGCGGCAAAACGTCTGGGTGAACTGTGTGGCCGGGAGGCTTCCACCATCCATCGCTTGCTTGAGAGCCAGTTTGACCCGGACAGCGGAAAGCTCTGCTTTACCCGGGATGAGGCGGAACCACTGAGGGCTGGAGCCGTCATTGTGGATGAAACGTCCATGGTTGATATCCTTCTTATGGAGGCGCTGCTGCGAGCCCTGAAGCCGGACTGCCGCCTGATCCTGGTGGGAGATCCTGACCAGCTTCCCTCAGTAGGGGCGGGCAATCTGTTCTCGGACCTGATTCGAAGTGGAACGGTTCCCACCATCCGTCTGACGGAGATCTTCCGTCAGGCTCAGGAGAGCCTGATCGTCATGAATGCACACAGCATCAACCGGGGAGAGCTCCCGGAACTTACCCGGACAGACCGGGATTTTTTCACTCTGACACGCAGGGACAACGAATCCCTGGTGCAGACCATTACCGACCTGTGCCTCAGACGTCTCCCTGATAACATGGGAATCCTGCCGGACCAGATTCAGGTGCTTTCACCCACCAGAAAGACAGAAGCTGGCACGGATGCTCTCAATAGCCGGCTTCAGGCGGCATTGAATCCCCCCGCACCGGGCAAACAGGAGCGAAGATATGGAAAAATCCTGTTCCGGGAAGGCGATAGGGTGATGCAAATCCGCAACAACTATGATATAATGTGGAGGAAAGTCCAGGGCTTTGAACTGGGTGCCGGCGTCTTCAACGGGGACGTTGGAACGATCCAGTCCATTGATTCCGCAGAGGAGACCATGACCGTAGTCTTTGACGACAAAGTTGTAGAGTACACCTTTGACCTGCTGGGTCAGCTGGAGCTGGCCTATGCCATGACCGTACATAAGAGCCAGGGCAGCGAGTATCGGGCGGTGATTCTTGCGGCATGCCGCGCCAACCCGTATCTGCTCACCCGGAGCATCCTGTATACTGCGGTGACCAGAGCCAGGGAGCTGCTGATCATTGTTGGGGATCCGGGAGTGATCGCGCAGATGGTGGAGACGAACCGTCAGTCCCGCCGGTACAGCGGCCTGAAAATTCGCCTGCAGAAGGATGGATGATCATGGGTATTTTTGCGGCTATTTCTGATCTGCTGTTTCCACCAAGGTGTGTGTTCTGCAGGAAAGTCCTGCGGGACAGTGATGGTGCGGTCTGCGACGACTGCAGGAGTTCTCTGATGGGGAATAAGACGGTGACTGCCGGTACCTACTTCTCACGGTGCGCCGCGGCCATGACATACGACGGAAAAGTCCGGGATGCCATCGGCCGGTTCAAGTTTGAGGACGAGCCCGGGTACGCCACGGAGTTCGGAAAAATCCTTTGCCAGTGCATCCGGCAGGAGTTTGCCGGGCAGTATGACCTGATTACCTGGGTTCCGGTCAGTGAGAGCCGGCTGAAGAAACGGGGATATGATCAGGCAATGCTGCTGGCTATGGCGGCGGCTTTGGAGTTAGAGGATGTTGCGGTGGAGGTTCTCCGCAACACCGCCCAGAATGCGGCCCAGTCCAGTCTGACAGATATGGAAGCCAGGAGAACCAATGTGCGAGGAGCTTACACAGTCCCGGAACCGGAGCTGGTGGAAGGAAAGCGCATCCTTCTGATTGACGACATTATTACCACTGGAGCCACTCTGGACGAGGCGGCGCGGACGCTGCTTGAGGCCGGAGCTGCTGAGGTCCTGGGGGCTGCGCTGGCCAGGCCGGCGGAAGAATAGACAACGAGTGAGGAACAGTTATGGCAATTAAACTTTCCAGAGATATAGGGATTGATCTTGGCACCACCTCGGTGCTTGTCTATGTGGAAGGCAGAGGCATCGTTATCAACGAACCCAGCGCTGTGGCACTGGACCGTGTCAGCGGCAAGGTGCTGGAGGTCGGCTCCGGCGCTAAAAAAATGCTGGGAAGGACTCCCGGCAATATTGTCGCAGCCAGACCGCTGAAGAACGGAGCTATCTCGGATTATGATATGACCGCCACCATGCTTTCGGTTTTCATGCGACGCATCACCAGAATGTCTCTGGTAAAGCCCAGGGTTGTAGTCAGCGTGCCCAGCGGCATCACCGAAGTGGAAGAACGCACGGTTATTCAGGCCACCATGGAGGCAGGCGCCCGGCGCGTTTACCTGATTGAGGAACCTTTGGCGGCGGCCATGGGAGCCGGCATGAATATCAGCGGAGCCGGAGGCAGCATGGTCATTGACATCGGCGGCGGTACCACGGATATCGCCGTGCTGAGCCTGAATAATGTGGTCAAATCCACCTCTATCGATACTGCCGGAGATGCCTTTGATGACGCCATCATCCAGTATATCCGGGAGCGGTATCAGGTTCTCATCGGCACACAGACCGCCGAGGAAGTAAAAATGGCCATCGGCTGCGTTCATCCGCGTCCGGAGGCGCTGGTAATGAACGTCAAGGGCAGGAGCCTGGCTACAGGCCTTCCGCAGGATGTGGATGTGACCAGCGTGGATGTGATGCACGCCCTGACCACACCCTGCCGGGACATTATTTACGCAGTGAGATCCACACTGGAAAAGACCGAGCCAGAGCTGGTGGCGGATATCTCCCGCAGCGGCATTACCCTCACTGGCGGCGGATGTCTGGTTTACGGTTTTGATCAGCTGATCCAGCGCGCCACGGGCATTCCCTGCCATGTGGCGGACGATGCCATTCTCTGCGTGGCCCTGGGCTGCGGAAAGAGCCTTAAATGGATTGACGAGATGCAGGAAGGCACTATCAATCTGGCCAGGAGAAAACTCATGGCTGAATAAAATAGACAGAACAGTGGGCGGGGGCACATGCTCCCGCCTTTCTGCAGGGAGAAACGGGGATCCTGCGCCGGAAAAAGATAAACATTCTAAAACTGAGTGGTTCCAATTCTGAAAGAGACTTCCGGCGTGCATATGGTATGATTAAACTGGCAGGGAATACCCAGTATCCGACAGGATTCCCCTGCCGCAGGACAATGCAGAAGAACAACTGCACAGCAAAACAGGAGGCGATTCCATGGAGTACACACACCTGCTCAGTCCGGTATCCATCAACGGTATTACGCTCAAAAGCCGAATGACCCACGCAAAGTCCAGCGGAGGTCTGGATGGCACAGACAAGCAGTTTGAGAAGGCGACCCGATACTATACCAATGTTGCCAGAAACGGCGCAGCGCTAGTGTGCATGATCGTAGGCACCTGGCCGGACTGCGAAGGCAAGCGCAGTGTCATGTCCAGACTGAACATGGACGACCCAGAGATCCAGGCGGGTTTTACCAGGATGATCGAGGAAGTTCACAGGTATGGCACCCTCTGTACCGCTTCGTTAATGAACGTGGAGCCTCAGGAACTTAACATCTCCCATCTGGACAAATGGGACTTCCGCTTCCAGGGAGATTACAATCCGAACTTCAAAAACAAGCCGGAGATCTCCGCCGAGCGGATCGAGGGAATGATTGAAGACTTTGTCTTCCAGTGCAGCGAACTTAAGCGGATCGGCTTTGACGGCGTAACCTTTTACATGAGCTACCGGGCATCCATCCTGGCCAATGCCATATCCCCTGTGCTGAACCAGCGTAAAGATCAGTGGGGAGGAAGCACGCTGGAAGAACGGGCACGGCTGCCACTGACGGTGTTCCACCGTGTGAAAGAGGCCTGCGGCAGGGATTTTCTCATTGAGATCCAGACATCCGCTGAGGAGGAGAAGCCAGGCTACGACGTGGAATACTGGCTGGATTTCTGCAAGATGTGCGAGGGACTGGTGGATATCTTCCAGGTGCGCGGACTGGATGGCTCCTATACCCATGTGGGTGGGTATAACTCCAGCAAGGAAAGCCCCTGGAATCTGCAGTTTGCAGAGAGGTTCAAACAGCGTGGTATCCGGGCACTGGTAGCGCCTGTAGGCGGCTTCGGGGACCCGGACTCTATGGAGCGCTTTATCGCGGAAGGGAAGACGGATCTTATCGCCATGGCGCGCCAGTATCTGGCCGACAGCAGCATGGGCGAGAAGCTGCGGGAAGGCAGGGGAGAGGATGTCACGCCCTGTCTCCGGTGCATGGGCAAATGCGACCGCTGCTCTGTGAATCCCTACAGGGCACTGGTGGAGGAACCGGATCTGTTCAATCCCTCTGGAGCCCATAAGAAAATCGCTGTGGTGGGCGGTGGGGCCGCCGGCATGCGGGCAGCAATCACTGCCGCGGAAAACGGCCATGACGTCACACTCTATGAAAAAACGGATTGCCTGGGCGGCCAGATGAATATCGCAGGAATGCCGGACTTCAAGTGGAATCTCCGTGACTACTGCCGGTGGATGATCCGTCAGGTGGAAAAATCCGGTTGCCGGGTCCTCCTGAATACCGAAGCAACTCCGGAGATGATTTCGCAGGAGGGATTTGACGCAGTGATTCTAGCCCTGGGCTCAGATCCGAAGACAGTACCCGTTCCTGGAGCGGACCGGCCGGAGGTATTCCTGCTGGACGATGCGTTCCGGAGAGAAAATGAGCTGGGCCACCGCGTAGTCGTTGTGGGCGGCGGTGCCTCCGGCAAGGAGTGCGCGCTGTATCTTGCCAGGCAGGGCCATGAGGTCACACTACTGACCCGGCGTCAGGCGGTGTTTGCTGAAAACAATCACTGCATCTGGGCAGTGGAAAAGGCCTACCGGGAACAGAAAAATCTCCATGTCGTGGAGTTCGCGGATACAGTGGAGATAGGGCCGGACTATGTAGTGGCAGACGTAAAGACCAACTACCCGCGGCGGAAGCTTACGTTCAACGGCGTATCCGAGATGCTGCGTGCGGAGGAACAGGATCCCGTCTATATCGACGGTTTCCTGTATCCGGAGTATCCAATGCCCGTAATGATGTTTGGGCCTCCCCCAAAGGCAAAGGGCGGAAAGCCGTCCGTTCCGGGCTCCGGCAACGGGATGCAGCCCATAGATGAAAGTCTGGATGAAAAGACCAAGTCGGACATGGCACGCGGGGACCACGGGCCGGGATTTGCACACGAGCCTGAAGTCATTCCAACCATCGATGAAAAGGACATCATTTGGGCACATAACCGCTACGACTGTGACAGTGTGGTTGTATCCGGCGGCAGACAGTCCCGAATTCTGGAGGCGGAACGGTTCCGCGGCGCGGCGCAGGCCATTTATGTAGTGGGCGATAACGTGAAGCCCGGCAGCATTCAGGAGTGCACAAATACTGCGTTTGCTGCCGTAATGGATCTTTAAAAAGAAAAGGAGAAGAGACATGAGAATCTGGAAAAAGCATCTGGCACTGCTTTGTGTTCTGGCCATGATTGCAGCCCTGCTGTCTGGCTGCGGCGGTACACAGGCAGGTTCTGCCCCCTCCGCAGCTTCGGCACCAGCTGCAACTGCATCGGAGGCGGAAGCCCCCGCGCAGCCTGCAGAGCCGGAAGAAGCGACCTCCGCCGAAGAGCCCGAGCCGGAGGAGGAACCGGGGCCCGAACTCACCCCGGAGCAGGAGCACCTGCTTTCTCTCATCCCGGAGGGAGACCTGCTGACCTTTGTGGAGTTGCCCCTTGCCGAAAAAACCGAAACACTTTCCATTTACCTTGGCATCCACTCCATGATCCTGAGCATGTTTGATGACCTGTCAGATATGCCCCTGTACCGGCAGCTTGAGGAGGACACCGGTGTACATCTGGAATTTACCGCCGTTAATGGCATGTTTGATGACGGCACCGTGCTGAATCTGATGATTGCGGCAGATGATCTCACCGATATCGGAAGCTTTGGCAGCGGCCTGATCCAGGGCATTGACAATGCCATCGATGAGGGAACCATCATCGACCTGCAGGATTATTTTGATGTCATGCCAAACTACAGCGCCTTGATCGAGAACTCCGACCGCTTCCGGAAAGCAGTTACCACCACTGCCGGACATATCCCCGGTGCTTCCCAGTACACCATGCACAACGCGGCCATCTATCGGACCGGACTTATGATCCGAAAGGATTGGCTGGATGATCTGAACATGGAGATTCCGGAGACCATCGACGAACTCCATAAGACCCTGACTGCCTTCAAGAACGAGAAAGGCGCCGCGGCACCCTACGATATGGATACTGCGGGCGGCATCTTTACCGGTGTGGCGGGATTCGGCGGGGCTCAGACCTTCCTGACCCGTGCCTTCGGCACCGACGGCGGCGACTTCCGGCTGGATGAAGAAGGCCATGTGCAGAGCGGTTGGATGCTCGGCGGCTTCAAGGACTACCTGACGGAGATGAACAAGTGGTACGAAGAAGGGCTGATCGCGCCGGACTTCTATACCGCGGTCCGCATGATGTCCGACTGGACCAATGTGGCCACCAATGTCAACGGCGTCATCACATCCTTTGCTTCGGAGATAGAAGAAATCAAATACTATGCCATCGATCCAGACTTTGAGCTCAGAGCCATGCCTGACCCGGTGCTTAATAAAGGCGATAAGCTGGAACTGGAGAAATTTTTCCTGGAGGCATCCCCCGGTGGCGGATATGAGGTGTCCGGTAAATGCGAAAAGCCGGAGCTTGCCTGCAGATGGCTCGACTATCTCTACAGTCCCAACGGCTGGCTGCTGTGCAACTACGGCATCGAGGGTGAGAGCTTTGAGTTTGATGCAGAGGGTGTGCCCCACTGGACAGAGGCAATCACCAATCCTGGAGAACTCCCCAGCGGCGTGGTGAAATCCCTTTACATGATCGTCCAGGGTCCGTGCCTTATGTACTCACCCAGAGAATTTGATGCCTACACCGATGCTATGATCGAAGCCCCTGACGTGTGGGCCAGCAACATGGCGGACAAAACTTATGAGCATCCCAACACCATCACCCTGGTGGGAGAGGATGCGGAAGAATACGCCAGCCTGATTTCTGATATCAGTACCTACATCGCTGAGACAGGAATCCGGTTCATCACAGGCGAGCTGGATCTGGAGGACGATTTTGAATCCTTCAAGAACAAGCTGCGCAATATGCGGATCGGCCGTGTTCTGGAGATCAAGCAGGCTGCATACGACGAATATATGGCAAGTCAGGGCTGAAACCTGACCTGATTCTGACTGAAAACCCATAGGCAGATGCTGAGCCGTCCTGTTTCCGCACATGGTGAAACAGGACGGCTTTTTCTGCGTGAAAGGATGAGAGAACTCTCCGCGGACGCTTCCGGTTACCGCTGATACTGTCCATTCGGTTCCCGCTGTGGTATAATCCAGACAGACAGAATGATTCCGACGGGAGGTTCCTGTGATGACGAGTCCGTTTACCGGGACAATCTATGAGCCCTATGATTTTCAGGCCGACAGCAGCCATGTGCTGGTAATCCATGCAGACCCCAGTATAGCCCGCAGCCCTGCCCTCAGCGGATCTGTTCTGCCCCGGGAACAGATGAAGCTGCTTTCCGGCGCCTGCTTTTCCATAATCCGCGCCATCCTTCCGGATTCGGTCGAACTGTCAACGCTCCCAATTGAGGGGTTTCTTACCATGGGCGCTGGTATTTCGTTTTCCCGTGTCATGACAGAGCAGGACGAACTTGAGTTTCTGTCAGAGCTGGAGAATATGCTCCTGCGCGCATTGGCAGCGATTGAAGCCAATCTTGGAATCTCCCTGAGTCTTGCAATAAGCGCCCTGCATACCAATACCAGAAATGTCTATGACGCTTATCAGGAGGCGTTTTCCATTGCTGTGCATTATTGCTTTCTGACGGTTCCGCCTCAGATTATTTTCTATCAGCGATTTCAGACAGGCTTGTCTCCCTCGGAGCGAAACAGCAAGAAACTGCTGGAGCAGCAATTTCAGGCGTATATGAATGAGGAAAGGTATCTGGAGGCGGAACAGATCCTGGTGCAGTTGATCACACTTCGTGCCTCCGCGGCCAGAACAGTAATCTCACTGACTCAGGAACTGATTGCAAGGCTCAGCTATTATGCATACCAGTTTGTGGATAGCCATGGACTGCCGGCCTCGAGTCAGGAACAGATCATCGACCGGATTGACAGGATTCGCAGCGCAAAATCCCTGGAGGAGCTTTTCGGGCATATCCATGAGATCCTGCTGAACTTCGACCGGCTCCTGCGTTCCTCGGAAAAAGCCGGAGATGCGGGATGGTTCGGAAGAGTATCGGACTATATCAGGAATCACTACGCTGACCCCACGCTGAACGCCGCGGTACTGGGACAGATTTTCGGACTGAATCCCGCATATCTCTCCCATGTTTTCCACCTGGGCGGCGGCGTTAAGCTGGTGGACTATCTCCATCTGACACGCCTCAGCCATGTGAAGGAGATGCTGGCGAGAACATCCATGAGCCTTGCCCAGATTGCCGGACAGACCGGCTACATCGACACCAGGGCTATGAGCCGGGTGTTCTGCCGATATGAAGGTATGACGCCGTCGGATTATCGAAAACGGATGCGCAAACCCGGAGCCTGACAGCTCCGGGCTTGCGCATCTATGCACGGGAAGGCAATTCTACGATGGCAGTGCCTTCCGTATGGATCTGGTGCTCAATGGTCTCGCACCACCAGCTGAGATCCACCAGATGGCGGCCTGCTTCATCCACCCGTTTTCCGGTAACATACAGGCGGTTGATGGACAGATCCCCTTCCTCTCCGTGTATTTCTGTGTGACGCCCCTCCATGTCGGGAACGGCCTCGAAGGGACTGATCCGCCCTGGATACTTCGGAATGCCGGGACGTGTTCCTCCGGTTGCTCCGATGCACCAGCTAAGCGCATTGATCCGCCCGTGATCTCCAATCCAGTTATGGATGCAGCGGAGTACGGAGTCCCGACCAGTGAAGTTGTCCATAGTGGCCTTGCCGCGGACCTCCACCGGGGATCCGAATCTGGGCCTGGGTGGCGGACCCTTTGGCACTTCGTCTGGTCTTGGCCCCGGATGGGGATGGGATTTCATCTGGGCCTCCATGGCTTCACGGCGCTCCAAGGCTTCGGCTTCATCCAGTTCATTCACATGATAGATGCCGAAGTCGTCCCGGATGAGATGCAGATCTGACTTACCCCAGTGCTCCCGGAGATACCAGTTGCTTCTGGAAGGTGCTGAGACGGACATGATCATGCCGCCTTTGCCTGGGCATGTGTAGGGACCGTCTGCAGTGACTGGAGGCCGGTCTCCAACTGCAACGTCCTCCCAGTACAGAGGCTCTTCGCCACGGCGGTGCTCCTGTGCCCAGAGAGAGCGGATATATGTCCAGTCCTCATCTGTATATGTGTGAATGGCGTGATTTAGAAACTCTGGCTCATTGATGCCTGCGTTTTCCGCATTCCATGTACGCTTTTCCGGGTCAGCATAGATCTGGAAGCACTCCTCCACGCCGCATGTCTGGGTCATTACCAGTACGCCATCCTGATTATAGACCTTTGCTGTGCCCCGCAGAGCCCAGGTGCGCCAGATGCTTCCTTCGCAGGGGGTGGCATCCTGAACGCTTTGATCAATCAGCACCGGATAGAGAATATCTCCCTGAAAAATGGGAGCATGAAAGGTGCATTCGTGATGGTGTTCCTTGACTACGGTTATATCACCGAAAGTCTTGTCCATGCCTCCGAAATAGCCTCCCTTGGGACAGGGCCAGGTTTCCACGCAGGGCAGACGATCCAGTCCCGCAGCCCGCGCGTATTCTTTATCAAACCATATGGGATTCTGCGGATCCAGCGCCTTCATCCTGGCCTGAACCTCTGCGGGATCTGCTGCAATCCGGAAGGGTACACCGCGGCTCCGTCCTTCGGAGGAGGCCTTTAATTCCTCAAAGGACATGTCCCGCCGCTTCAGATCCTCATGGATCTGTGCCTGGATTCGTTCCATGGCAGCCTGTTCCTCCGGCAGATACTGCCCCGGATACAAGGTCAAAAACTCGCTCAAATTCCTCGCTCCTTTATGCGGCGTCCAAGGCTCCCTGATAGATCTCAATGCACCTCTCGATGCCCATATCCCGCATGGTATCTGTAAAGCTGTCCCAGCCGGAAAGATCCAGATCTCCGATGATAAACCGGATGATGTTTTCGGAAGCATAGGTCTCAATGTCAGCCAGCAGCTTGTAGAGTTCCTCGTTTTCCTCTGTGGACAGAGTCACAGAGGGCATGGTGTATTTTGCTTCCTTGGTGTCACTCCAGAGTGCAATGGCTTCCTGCTCCTTTTCACTGTAGGCGGAGAGTTCCCGGGTCTGATCATACACGGTGGGAAGCACTTCGTCAAGCAGGTACAGCCGTGTGACGTTGCCAAACTGAAGCCAGGGATCCTCGTTGTGGAGAATCAGGTCGGTGAATACAGGATCACCCTCGGGGCCGTACTCGAAGGAAACGCCTTCCTGACCATAGTTGCACAGCAGGATTCCGTCCTCCGTGAAGAAATAGTTGAGCCACTGGAGAGCCAGCTCCGGATTGCTGCAGGAGGTGGTGATGCTGACGGAAGATTTCTGCGTCACATAGTTGCCGAAGCCTGACTTGTCGCCCTCGTTTCTGACCGGGTTTGCAATGCCAATAAGACGGATGGCCCCATTGGGATCGCCGGATTCAAAGCGGGTGATGTAGTCCACCTTGCCATCGAAAATGCCTACCTGATTGCCGTAGACCAGCGGGTCAAGGACGTCCCGGGTGTCATTGGAATAGAAGTCGTGATAGACAAGCCCCTCCTCATACCAGCTGTGGATCATGGTAAGATAATCCCGGTAGTTATCATCGATCAGGGAAGAAGTTACCCTGCCGTCCACCTGGAAGAAGTGACCGCCGGACATTCTCGCATCGGATGAGTAACCGATGGTCTGATAGCCGCCCGCATAGGTGGCGCCGCGGCTTTCACCGCCCATTGGGAGAAGAAGTCCTGCCTCTGCGCCTTTTTCATTCTTGAAGGCGGTGAGGGCGTTGTGCCAGTCTTCATAGGTTACTGGAACGTCCAGATTCAGATCCTCCAGCCAGTCCTGACGGATGAACACACCGTTGGTGACGGAGGAGGTATCGTATTTGTATACACCGTATACGCCGAGCATGGTACCGTCCGGTTCATAGGCAAAGGATCTGTAGGTGTTGTTTCCATCGATAATCCGCTGATAGTCAGGTGCATTCTCCGCAATCAGGGGCGCAATGTCATAGATCAGGTCCCCTTCATATGCGGCGGCGGCTCCGCCCATATACATATCGCCGAAACCGCCGACAATGTCCTCAAAATCATCCGCGGCAACCATCAGCTCAAACTGTGTGAAGGCGTTTTCCATGGAAGGTGCATTGAACTGGATTTTTACGCCTGTGGCTTCCTGGGCGGCCATAAAGCCGGGATGGACATCAAAGGACTCCATATAGGTGGCAAGATTTCCGGGGAAGCTGACAAAGTAGCTCAGCTCCAGATCATCACCCTCCAGTGGATAACTGATAGTGACCTCAGGAGCTGCTTCCTCCGCGGATACTTCCTCGGCATCTGATGCCGGAGTCTCTTCGGCAGCAGATGCCTCAGCAGCAGCGGTCAGCTCCTCAGCAGGAGCTGCCGGTTCCGACGCAGAGACAGCGTCATCTGCGGGTTCTGCGGCAGGCGCGGACGACGCAGCAGTGTTTCCTCACCCGGAGCACAGGGCAAGAAGCATGCTCAGCACCAGAAGAACAGATAAAAATGTACGCTTCATAACAAGTTTCTCCCTTCTTTTACAGCGTTTAAACACTATTATTGTATGAAGGGAACGCAGAGCTGTAAAGAACGAGCCTTTTGGAAAAGTAACATATTTTTAGATTCCCAGCCTGAATAACGGAGCGGGAAGGAACGATACCGGCGAGTGTTTCGAAAGCCCGAATGATCCGCTTATTGAGCACGGAGTTGTGTTTTTGATGGTATTCCGCGAGGCAGACAGGCCGTATAATAGAAGTATAGAATTGAAAACATATCATAAGGGAGGGGTTTTCTGTGTCCCTGTTTATCAATGACAGCTGCATCGGCTGTACATTCTGCCAGAACGAGTGCCCGGTGATGGCTATTTCCTATGACGGAGACAAATACCGGATTGATCCTGAGAAGTGCATCGGCTGCGGTACCTGTTCCGAGGTGTGCATCATGGACGCCATAGAAGATACAGACAGACCGCGCGCTGTTCCCACTCCCCATACACCGGAAAAGCGGTCCTGTGATCTTTGTGTCGTAGGTGGGGGCGCCGCCGGGCTGATCGCTGCCGCCAGATATGCTGAGGTCACCGGAGGCAGGGTAATCGTGCTGGAAAAGAACCGGAAGCCGGGCGGCGGCGGATATTTTGCCGTAGGCCTGACGCCCAGCAACACTTCCTGGGAGAAGGAAGCGGGTCTCCCTGATACCGTGGAGGAAAATGTACGCAGGGCCATGGAGCGGACCGGTGGCAGCCTGAATGAAGATCTGGTGCGGAATCTGTTCCGATCCCTGGGCGGCGTTTTTGACTGGCTGTGCACCTGGGCGCCTGTGGAAAAGTGCTTCCAGCTGGCGCCGAATCCCTGGGGACAGCTCGGCGTTACCACCAGGAGCGAGCGTTACGGCAGCGGCCGGTTCATTACCACCCATATTCTGCCCTATCTGAAAGAGCTCGGTGCTGAGGTTCTGACTGAGACCGAAGCTACCGCCCTGCTGAGGGCCCCGGACGGCTCTGTTACCGGCGTAATGGCAAGGGATCCTGGCGGAGTGCTTGAGATCCGGTGCCCAAATACTCTGCTGTGCACGGGAAGCCTGATCCGGTCAGAGCGCATCCGGCAGCTGGTACCTGAATTCGCCGGGGCCAATGTAAAGAGATATGCCCATGATATGCCGGGACTTACAGGGGATGCGCTGATCATGGCAGAGAAAGCCGGGATCTCCCTTGACACTGACAGCATCGTGATGGCTTTTGTGGGCTGCATGCCCGTGGCATTCCAGCAGACCGCCTTCCAGACCGGCGAACGGGGTGATGCCATCCGGATCAATCTGAACGGGGAGCGCTGGGTCAATGAGAAGGCGGATGGAAAGACCATGGCGGAACGGCTCCTGTATCAGCCCCAGGCGGTATCCTACTCTGTGATGAACAGGACGATCCTGGAATCCGAAGAGCCCACGTTGCCTCCACCTCCCGGAGCGCCTGCAGGACCTCCCGGAGGATTTCCCTATCCCGGGGGCGTGCCGGATTTTGCAGTGCAGCGGGGTGAAAAGATGCCGGCTACCGCTCGAGCGTTCCGGGAACTTGCCCGGGAACTGGGCCATCGGACTGTGCTCTGCGGGGATACTGTAGAGGAACTGGCCAGGGAGATGCGGGTGGATCCTGCCGCACTCGCAGAAACGGTTGCCCGTTACAATGCCCTGTGCGAAAGCGGGGAGGATGCGGATTTCGGTAAGCCTGCACCGTTCCTGCGTCCCATGGAGGATGGACCTTTCTTCGCCATCCGGAATTATCTCTACCTGGACGGTGTGTTCGGCGGACTGGATGTAAATGCGGAGATGCAGGTGCTGTCCCAGGGCGTTCCGGTTCCCGGGCTGTATGCCGCCGGCGACATTTCCTGCGGCAGATATACCAACGACCGTCTCCACAAGACGGAGATCATCAATGACTACAGCTGGGCTGTGGCGGGAGGCTTCATGGCCGCGAACCATATGATCAAAAAAGCTGAGTCGGGTCTGAACAAAATACAAGGATGTGAATAATATGAGCTATTATATTCGTCAAAACATGTGTTCCTGCTGCCACCGCTGCCGGGTGCTTTGCCCCCGGGACGCCGTCACCTTTCTGGGAACCAAGTACTGGATCGACCCGGACAAGTGCATTTCCTGCGGCCGCTGTGCCGATAACTGTCACAACGATGCCATCATTCTGCCCGGCAAACCTGCGGAGATCCCTGCAGCACACCCTCCGAAAACCTATTCCTGTGATGCAGCAGTCATCGGAGCCGGAGCCAGCGGGCTCATGGCAGCGGTGCGCCTTGCCGTTGCGGGAAAAACTGTGGTGGTGCTGGAGAAGAATAAGGAACCCGGTGGAAATACCTGGTATGCGGGCGGATTCCACGGCCACTATTCCCGCCTGGAGAAGGAAGCCGGTGCTCCGGATCGCAGAGAGGAAACCGTGAACCGGATTATCGAGGTCACCGAAGGCCTGCTGGATCCGGCCCTGATCCGCAGTACCATTTATGCCTCTGCGGACATGATGGACTTTATCATTGATCACTGCGGTTGCGGAGAGGACTTTACCCTCGGGAAGACTCCTTTCGGTTCGGTGGGAATCCGGTATGAAAACCGTACCGGAAAGAAGTATGAGCGCATTGACGCATCCATCGGCCCCGGTGGCATGGGTTCCTATATCATTGAGAAGCTGACAGCCCGCTGCGGGGAACTGGGAGTGCCCATCCTGACACGGTGTGCGGCAGAGCGGTTGATGACGGATGACAGCGGAGTGGTGTGCGGTGTAGAGGCGAGAGACCTCGGCGGCCGGGTGACCGTCCACAGCAGAGCGGTTGTCGTGGCGGCAGGAAGCTACTCCCACAATCCCATTTATCAAAACAAGGCCAATCCAAGGGTACTGGAGTGCAAGGACCCTGTGCATCTGTTCTCCGTTCCCACCTGCACCGGCGACGGCATCACCATGTGCGAAGCCCTCGGTGCGGAGATTGACTGGAAGAACGCTAAGGCCATGCTCATCGGTCCGGCCCACCACCCCTTCAGCTTTGCCGCGGTATGTATTACCCGGGAGAACGAGGTGGTGCTGGTGAACAAGGAAGGCCGGCGTTGGGCCAGCGAGGTGGACAACACCATGTCCCTCCGGGAGAAGATCCTCGAGGAGCCGGACCGGATCTGCTGGGCAGTGCTGGATCAGGGCACACTGGACATGCTGGCAAAGAGACTGTGTGAAAGCCGCCGCAGCGATGACGACCACCGGCGTATCATCGCAAACTACCAGGCGGAGATTGATGCCGAGGCGAAGATGGACGTTCCGGTGAAAAAAGCGGACACACTGGAGGAGCTTGCTCTGCTGATGGGCGTTCCTGCGGATACCTTTGCAGCGGAGATTGCCCATTACAACGAGATGTGCGAGGCGGGGGAGGACACCCAGTTCGGGAAGCCGGCCCGGTTCCTTCACCCGCTGACCCAGGCGCCTTACTATGCTTTCTACGAGAAGATGTTCCAGGAGAACGCCGCCGGCGGCATGAAGACGGATCCGGAGACCAGAGTTCTTCACAGGGACGGCGGAACAATCCCCGGACTCTATGCGGCAGGCGACAACGCCGCAGGACTGATGCTGGGCACCGGTAAATATGCCGAGATTCTGGAGCGGGAGATGTCCATGTTCACCTGGGCAATGACCAGCGGATACATGGCGGGCACGGCAGCTGTGCATGACCTGGCATAAGCCAGAGATGGACGGCGGACACAGAAAAGAAGACAAAGGCCCTGTTCCGGGCAGTGATATGATCCCTCCTAAGTAGACCACGGAAAAACCAAAATCTGCTTAGGGGGGATTTCAATGTCTAGAACGAAGTTTACGGCAGAAGAAACAATGCGGGTATGCACCGGTGATGATAAGGAATCGGAAACAGAGAAGCCCGGCCCGGAGTGCGGCATATGCCGCTTTCCGGGCCGGGCCTTATCCGGATTATCAGACACGGAAGCAAAAGTCTGCTCCGTGCATTTTATGTAAGGAAGTCTTTCACCAGTTCAGCCATATGGTAACCGCTGGCCCAGGAGCCGGCCAGTCCACCGCAGAGCCCCACCGGGCCAACATTCTCCGTCCAGCTGTAGGTGGCAGCATCTCCGGCACAGTAGATGCCGGGAATCACGGTTCCGTCAGGTCTGAGAACCCGGAAGTCCTCGTCGATGGATATTCCGCCCCGGGATGCGCCATTGTCAAAGTTCCTGACGGCAAAGGCGTAATAAGGGCCTTCTCCGAATGCCATAAGGTGTTCCGGCTTCTTCCCAAAGTCTGCATCCTGTCTGCCGGCGCAGAATCCGTTGTACCGGCTTACCGTTGCCTCCAGCGTCTCTGGCTCTATCCCAAGCTTTTCTGCCAGTGCCGCCAGAGTGTCCGCCTTCCTGCCAGGCACGTCCTCCAGTGCTACCTCGGCGTCAACCTCCTCCCGCCAGGGACAGGGACGTCCATTGTCCAGGGGACGGATGCGGCTTCCAAACCGCTCCAGCATGGCCTCGTCCATCAGCAGATAGCAGAGTCCGCGCTTCTGGCGGAGAATGATTTCACTTGCAGTACAGTTAGGCCCAGAAATGGGGGCACCGCCGCCCATGGGTTCATTGCTGAGGTCGAAGCACCGTTTTCCCTCCGCGTCAATGAAGACCGCTTCGGGATTCATCAGCATCATGTTCACCGCATAGGACCAGGGGTGGTGCGTGGGCCCTCGGGTGCCGCCGAAGCCATAGTTTACAGCGCCGCCAAGCTTTTCAACCATCTCATGGCCGTCACCCACGTTGGTGGGGACGTTCAGCCGCAGGTAGGTGGCCACCGGATCCTCCCGGATCATGTCCGGGTCGATGGCGCGCATCCTCTCATCATTCATCATGTAGCCACCGGTGCCGAGGATAAAGGCGCCTGCACGGATGATAACCTCTCCGCCTGGATCTGTGGCAAGGACACCGGTGACAGTATCGTCCTCACATAGGAATTCCACAGCGCGGGTCTGATTGAAGTATCGAACACCCTTTTTCATGGCTGTCTCAAACAGCTTTTCCGTGATCCAGGAACCCATCCAGCCGGGGCCGATGGAATCGTCGTTGGATTTCTTGTTGATATGCCTTTCCTTCATGTCAAAAGCCACCGGGACGCCTTCCGGCGTAGGTACAAAGGGTGCGGTGAAAGAGGGATCCAGCTCATAGAACCAGTCCAGGAATTCACCGTTTGCGGCGATATTGCTCCGGAGCTTGTCCATGTTCTTATAGCCGTTTTTCTGATTCCGTAGCCAGAACTGCACTTGAGGCTCTATGTCCGAAGGCTTGCCCAGCTTGGCATAGAACTTATGAGCGCCGGGAAACTGCCCGCCGTGGGCAAACCAAGTGCCTCCGCCGTAGTGCTTGCCTGCTTCGATGAGAATTACGTCCAGGCCCAGATCGGCTGCCCGGGCTGCCGCACCGGTTCCCACACCGCCGGCACCGATGACAAGCAACTGACAGGAGAGCTCGATGGGGCTGTGTTTTTCCGGAGCTGGGGCGGGGTCTGTGGATGCAATCAAATCCAGATTGCAGCGATCCACGCAGGAACCACAGCCGATGCACTTTTCCTGATCAATCTGATTGAAGCCATTCTGAATATAGATGGCCCCAGCGGGACATTCCAGTTCGCAGTAATGACAGCCGATACAGCCTTTCTTGATATAGTATGCCATGTTTTCCTCCAATCGTTATCAAACCAGGGATGTGCGGCGTAGTTCCGCCGCTCATCAGTGTATTCCGATATAATTATTGTATCCCGAACTGTGCCTCCCGAACACTATCAAAATCAGAACTGTACAATCAATCTGCAACAGGCCGGGTGCTTCACGCCTATGCGGAGGAAGCCAAGGGCATGGACACGGTGAAAAGAAGACCCTGCCCGAACCGGACAGGGTCATTCCCTAAATATGCTTTACTTGGACTGGGCAAACAGCCATGCCCGCAGGACATCCAGCTTGTAGGCGCAGTCAAAGGAGCTCATGTGCTCCATGCCCCGGGGATTGGCCTCAGAGACTGTGCCGGCGGCAAACTGACCGAAGTTCCTGTCATTGCCTTCGGCGATTTCCGCCCTGAGTGTTTCCTCCAAATCTGCGTCTCCCAGATTGGCATCCCAATCGTAACTGGTGGAATAGACAACACCCTTGCTGTCAAAGTCCGCAATTACATCTGCCTGGCCGCCGGAGGCCTTCATATCGCCGCCTGCGGCAACATAGAAGAAGGTCTGGGTCTCCAGTCCCTGCAGTTCGTCGACCTGCCACTGGCCGGAGACAAACAGCTCTGCGGCGAACAGGTCGGGATAGTTGGCAGCCAGATACAGGCTGATCATGCAGCCCATGGACTGGCCGGTGGTGTAAAGCCGGTTGGTGTCCACATTGTTTTCTGCGGCCACAGCTTCCACCATCCTGGGAATGATGTCCATGTATGGGGAGATGTAGGGCGGGTTCACATTGTCCTCGATAACGACTTCGGGGAACACCGGCACGATGATATAGCAGGGACGCTTGGCCTGCTCGGAATCCAGCGCCCAGACGATGCCGCCATAGCCCTGGGACAGGGAGTAGTCCGTGTTGGAGCCGGTGCAGGTGGCGTCTCCGATAAACATCAGCATGGGCAGGGGCTCACTGGTGTCTGCCGGGGCAAAAAAGTTGTAGGGAAGGGTCAGTCCGGT
>JAEEGL011929563.1_pt1 | contig 21850 bp, 24 predicted proteins | sample 9134231 | NCBI WGS metagenome assembly JAEEGL01 (sample SAMN16246548, study PRJNA631951) | gut metagenome | biome: gut microbiome; feature: rumen; material: fiber-attached | host: Bos | place: Iran: Karaj | collected 2018-10 | reverse complement strand
GAGGACAAACGCCCGGAAGCTGAGGGCTTGTCGGAAGAGGAACTGGAAATCTTCGATCTGCTTATTGCCGGAAAGAAGCTCACAAAGGCAGAGGAGCAGAAGGTGAAGCTATCCGCGAAGAATCTCTACAAGAAGCTTTCCGAGGAGAAGTCCGAGCTGATGGTTGTGGATTGGTACAAGGACGAACAGCCCAAGGCAAGAGTAAAATCGGCAATTGAAACCTCTTTGGACGCGGACCTGCCCGTTTCTTATGATAAAGAAACGTTTACAGCAAAAATCGAACTATTGCTGATGCACTTTGTAGATATGGCTGTCCAGGGCTACGGCTGGGTAGCGGCATAACGGAGGTAGAGACAATGGAAAAGACAGGTGTGATTTACATACTGACAAACCCGTCCTTCCCGGAATATGTAAAGATCGGGTATGCGGACGATATTGACAAACGGCTGCAGCAGCTGAACCGGAGCGAGTGCATCCCGTTTGCCTTCCGAGTTTATGCAACCTATGAGGTCAACTCACGGCTTTCTGATTTGAAGATCCACAGTATCATCGACAAGCTGAACCCCAACCTGCGATCTATCGAGAATTTCAACGGGAAGCAGCGTGTGCTTGAATTCTATGCCATGTCGCCTGAAGACGCCTATTCCATCTTAGAGGCCATCGCGGAGATCCACGGTCGTGCGGACAAGCTGAAACGGATCGCCATGGACGAAGAGCAGAAGCAGGCCGAGGAAACTGCCCAGGAGATTGACGCAGAGCATAAAGAGCGCTTGGCTCCGTTCCGTTTTTCCATGTGCAATATAGATCCCGGCGAAGAGATCGAGTATTGTAACAATCCGGAGATCAGGTGCAGGGTCGTAGACGACAAGCAGGTGGAATATCAGGGGCAGAAGTATTCTCTGTCGGCACTTGCCCAAATCCTGACTGGCAGCAAGTGGTCTGTCGCTGGCCCGAGGTATTTCAAATACAAAGGTGAATGGCTGAACGACATCCGGCATCGGCTAGAAGAGCAAGAATAGTTATGATAAAGAAATGGAGCTTTATACAAGAGGAAGGAAGTGTAAAAAGTGTACTCAAACAGAAAAGCATTCTATAAACGCATCGAAGAGGAAAGGCAGTCAAGAGTTATTGCATATGTAACCGGTGATAGAGAAAACATGGGAACACAAATTGGAAGTGATGTTCCAGATGTTCTTCTTGAGCATCTCGATAGAATTGGAAAAGTAAAACGGATATCTCTCATATTGTACACCAGAGGCGGAGATACTCTTGCTGCATGGAACATAGTTAATCTAATCAGAGAGTTTTGCGATGAGCTTGAATTAATTGTTCCTAATAAGTGTCGTAGCGCGGGAACTCTTATTGCTCTTGGTGCGAACAGGATAGTAATGACAAAGCAGGCTACCCTTGGGCCTATTGATCCTAGTATTGTTCGAGAAATGAGCCCTATTATTCCCAACACGACTCCTCCCCAACGCCTCTCTCTTAGCGTGGAATCAGTAAAAGGATACTTCCATCTCTTGAAAAACGAGTTCAATGTCCGTGGAAATGATGCATTATCCCAAGCATATATTAAAATATCTGAGTATATTCACCCTGTTGTTTTAGGTGATGTATACAGAACGCAGAAGCAAATTCAAATGCTTGCGACCCGTTTGCTTGAATATGGCTATCATTCACGTACAAAAATAAAAAGGATTGTTAAGTTTCTGTGCAGCGATTCAGGCAGTCACGACTACACGATTAACCGCACAGAGGCAAGAAAACTTGGATTAAATGTTGAAAGTCCTTCTCAGGAGGTATATGATGAGCTAAAACAATGGTACTACGATGTCTGTGAAGAACTGAAACTAAAAGAACCGTATTCTCCGATAAAAGAGTTGAATGGCCAGCCTGCAAAGCAATATCTATTCAAGCGTTGCCTTATTGAGACTGTAGAATACGGACAAGATGCTTTTGTTTCAGAAGGAACGCTCAAGATTATTCCGATTAACATTAATAATCTCAACGCCAACGGCCTGCCCCAAACGACAATTACTGATGATCGTATCTTTGAAGGGTGGAGGCATTTTAATGCTGATTAAACGATTTGATTACAACTATAATTTCACAGCTAGTTCTTCTCCATCTGCAGAATCTTCGAGCTCAATGCCAAGCTCGCTTGTTGAAATAATGAAGGAATATGCAGTTGTTGATGAACCGACAATCGTGTATTCTAGTCGAGTAATTGATTGCGAAGAAATCCCTTCATTAAGAAAATCCTCAACATAAACGCCTAAGAATAACCTAGTAGAGGAATTAATTGTAAGTATCAGAATACGAATTAAGGAGCATTCTTGTCAATTCTATTAGTCATAGCGTGTTAATTTGGCAAAATGCAATCACATATCATATACAGATAGAAGAAGGTGGGATACTTGAAAAGACAAGTATTCCACCTTCTTCAATTTGTTTCAATACCGTCTGGCTCACGATAACCGCATAGAAAGATTAAATCTCCTTTATCTCTCCATCTGTCAGTACGTCCAGCATGATCTTTGCTCCTAGTTTAAAGGCGTAGCAAAAAGTCTCGCAATCCGTGAGCACTGTGACCTCGCGCTGGGCGTCCATATAGTCCTCGAAGAGCTTTTTCTCTTCCTCATTGAGCGAGGCCGTCAGCGCGTCGCCGACCTTGGCAACCTCATCGAGAGCCTTCGCATACTGGCTGTTGCGCTTGAAGAAACGCTCGTTTGGCCGCACATCGCCGACATACAGATCTTCAAGTATCTGCATCTTCGGCCTCCTCGGTGTAGATCAGCTCATGGAGCACGATCTCTTCGGCACGGATGCGAATGCTGTTCATCTGTCGAACCCATTTCATCTGATCGGTGGCTTTGAGCGCCTCGGTCACGCTTTCACGCTTGGCTATCTGGAGGACAAGCAGTTCCATCTGGTCTTCGCAGGCCTCGTCAATTTCCAAAAGGTGCGGAAACAGTTTTCCCGCCAGCAGCATATTGGAATACAGGGTCGGGCAGTGCTCATTTAAATACCGATTCCGCATGCGGCCATATTTGCCAATGGGCCGATGCGCCTGCGTTTGCTCCGCTTCTTCAATGACAAGATTGGGGAGAAGCACATCGCCAACCTGCGTGTAGGTTCCGCAGTTCCGCTCAAAAAAGGATTTCTGCGTTTTCATAGGGCATACCTCCAAAATTCTATTTGGAAATATCGTAAGCGTGAGTTTGGGTTTTTCTCACTCTAACTGTATTAAACCCTCTTCACAATCACCCCATGCGTGTCGAAGCCTTACTGCTCGGGTTTGTCTACGATCTGCCCGGGGCTGAAACATCAGCCCCGGGCCTTCTATGCCTATCCCTGCACCAGCACGGTGCCTGGGTAATAGTGGGACAGGATGCTGCGGTAGTCCGCCCCGTCCCGGGCCAGGACCATGGCCCCGTACTGGCTCATGCCCACACCGTGACCGTAGCCGGTCACGGTGAAGAGGAAGGAGCCCTCGCTGTATTCCAGCGTAAAGGCCGTGGAGCGCAGGGAAAACAGCCCGCGCAACTCCGTGCCGGAGACCTCGGCACCACCCAGCGCCGCGCTCTCCACCCGGCCGCTCGCGTCCCGGCGCAGCTCCCCGATCCAGGAAGCGGCCTCGCCGCTGAAATCCGCCTCCGGATGGGCGGAGAGGACTGTATCCCGGAAGTCGATTGGGGCGCAGCGCAGGGTGCTGACGTATCCCGGCACGTCCCTCGCCGTCTCCGGGCTGGAGACGCTGACCAGATAGGGCAGGGGGCTCCAAAGGGCGCCGCAGTCCTCGGTGGCCCCGGCGGAGGAGGAATGGAAGGCCGCGAAGACCGGCTCTCCCTGATAGCTGAGATATTCCCCCGCCGTTTCCTCCACGGCGTCCCGGACGGCGCGCAGCCGGGTCTCATAGCGCTCCCCCCACTTTTCCTGCAGCCTGTCCTCCCCAAGCCAGGCCTGACAGCAGCCTGGGTCGGTACACAGGTCCGCATCTCCGTGCTTGTGGGCGGCGGCGCAGTACATGGCGTAGGTCCGGGCCGCCACGGCCTGGGCCTTCAGGGCATCATGGGGGAAGGAGGCGGGCATCTCCCCTGCTACCACGCCGGTGAGATAGTCCTGGGTGTCCATCTCCACGATCTCGTCCCCCACCAGTACCCGCAGGCTCTCCGGAACCGGCGCGCCGCTCTCGGGCGCCTGGGAGGTCAGCGGAGCGGGCTGCTTTTTCCCGACGGAAAGGACCAGCCTGTTGGCGCCGGGTCGGGAGGCGGCCGCCGGGGCAGCGGGCGTCTCCCGGAGGGCGATGGGCAGCAGATAGACCAGCAGCAGGGCGGCATAAGCCCAGTACAGGATCTTTTTCACAGGGCATCCTCCGTTCTTTTGAATCGGTATTCGCATAAGACTTGACGGCTTGTACAAATCGGGGTAGAATCAAACATGCCTTATCAAACCATATGGAAACGGAAGCAGGATTATGCGAAAAAAACCTCTTGAGATCTGCCTCTACGTCGCGGGCGCGGGCGCCTTCGGCGTATTTCTGCGCTGGCTGGAAAACCAGCTTGCCTTCAATGAACTGGGCCTTGCCGACCCCAGCGCCTTCCACGTGATGCTGATCGCCTTTCTGGCGGCCTGTGTGCTGGTGTTCCGGCATTTCCTGCTGCAGATGGAACAGCAGAGCTATAAGCTGCCGGATGCATTCGCCCTGGCGCTGGGCAATCAGCTCCAGATCCATTGGATCCTGGGCATCGCCGCGGGCGCGCTTATGGCCCTGGGCGGGCTGCTGCTCTTCGCCACCTGCGAGACCGACAAATTCGCCGGGATGCTGCGCATCCTCTCGGCCCTGGCGCTGTTCTCCGGCGCTGCCTATCCGCTGGTACTGCGGGAGACAGAGCGGGAGGAGCCCCGGTCCGTGCTGCTGTGCGCCCTGATGATCCTGCCCATGGTGCTGTACGCCCTGTGGCTGATCATCAGCTACCGGAGAAACGCCATCAACAGCGTGCCTATGTCCTACGGCATGGATATGCTGACGGCCATCCTGTGCATGATCGCCTATTTTGAGATGGCCGGCTTCGCCTTCGGCGCCCCGGTGACCCGGCGGCGCATGCTCTTCCCCATGCTCAGCGCTACGGTCTGCATCATGTCCCTGGCGGACGAGCGCTACATCAGTATGCAGATGATCCTGCTGGCCACCGCCGGGCAGATGCTGCTCTACACCTGGCTCATGGTGCAGAACCTGCAGAAGGTGGAAAAGAAAAAAGTCGTCCGGAAGGACGACGGCTTTGAGCATCTGTGAACGGAAAAGTGATACAGAAAAACGGGAAAGACGCAGGTCTTTCCCGTTTTTGATATGTTTGTGTGGCCGGCCTTACTTCACGGTAAGGCTGATCTCCACCTCAACGGTCTCGCCGCTGTCCAGGGTAAAGACCGCAATGGCGGTGTAGGTCCCCTTCTCCAGGTCGGGCTCCGGACGGACGGACCAGGCGTAGCTGGTCTGGCCGGGCTGGATCTCGGCGCCGTTTTTGGTGTTCAGGCCGAAGCACGCGGCGTCCTTGCCGCTGAGCTCCACGCTCCGGATGCGGGCGGTCACACCGCCCGGGTTCTCCACGATGAAGGACACGGGATCGGGCTGGGCGTAGCCCGGCTCCAGCTCCGCAAGCTCCGGCGTTGTGACGGTCACGAAGGCGTACTCCGCGGCGTTGGGCTCGCTGGGCTCGGCGCCCTCCGCCAGGGCCACGGCGGTGATGATCACGCCCTCGGTGAGGGTGACGGGGCCCTCATAGAGGCTGCTGTTGTCCTCCCGGGGCTCGCTGCCGTCGGTGGTGTAATAGATCTTCGCGCCCTCGGGGGCGGTGATGTTCAGGGTCTGGTCCTGGGCATAGGTGCCGGCGGGCAGATCGAAGACCGGGGCCTCCGCCTGGAAGCGGAGCGTCAGGGTCAGGTCAGCTTCCACCTCGGAGAGAGTGCAGCTGCCGTCCTCGTTCTCGGTCAGGGTGCCGTCCTCGGCCTGGGCTTCCAGCAGCTTGTAGCCCTCCTTGGGCCTGACGGTGACGACGCCGTCCTTCCCCAGGGTCCCGTCCTCGCCCAGACCCTCGATGTCGGCCAGAGCGCTGTAATCCGCAGCCAGGGTGACCCGGTGATAGCCGAAGATGTGGCTCTCCAGCACGTCGTCGGTAAAGGTGTAGACCAGGGCGCCGTTGGAGTAGACGGTGCCGCCGTTGTTGTAAACAGTTCCTCCGTTCGAGTAGGTCACGCCGCCGTTGTTGAACACCAAACCATCATTGTTGTAAACGGTACCGCCGTTATTGTAGACGGTCCCCCCGTTGTTGTAGACGACGCCGCCGTTGTTGTACACGGTGTCCGTCTCCGCGGCATAGAAGGTCTCCTCCTCGCCGTTGGTGACGGGGGCGGACTCCTCCTCATCCTCCGACTCCTCGGACTCTTCGGGCGCATCTTCGTCTGCGGGCGGCTCGGCATCCCCGGCCTCGGAGGGGTCTTCCTCTTCGGTGGGAGCTTCGGTCGCGACAGGGTCTTCCTCTTCGGTGGGAGCTTCGGTCGCGACAGGGTCTTCCTCTTCGGTGGGGGCTTCGGTCTCGACGGGTTCCTCTGCGTCGGCGGGGTCGGCCAGGGCCATGGCGGGAAGCAGGCACAGCATCAGCGCCAGCACCAGCAGGACCGAGAGCAGTTTGATCAGTTTCATGGAGATCCTCCTTTCCGCGGGACAAAACGAGAATTTACCATTTTATTATAGCGCCCGGACCCGTCGATGTAAAGAAAAACCGGAGAGCGCCGGACTTGCAAATCTCCCGGGAATGGCGTATGCTGGACCTGAAAGGAAAGGAGGGCTGCGGCATGAAGATCCCCGAGCTGACAAGTCCGGAGGCGATCCGGAAAACGGTGGAGGATCTGGGCTTTCTGCCTTTTTTCCGTAACGAGATCCCGGGCTGGTCCATCGAGGAGCATACCCCGCCGGAGCTCTGGTTTACGGACCGGCCGGGACCTTGGGAGTGGAAGGGTCCCGTAGCCTCGTCGGAGAGCTGTGTGTACGGGAAATTCTGTCGGGGCAGGGCCGGCTTCATCAGCCGGGACTGGTTCCCCGCGTTTGCCAACTACCGCCGGGACGGCTATGATTTTGACGCCCGCTATGACGACGGACTGGCCTCCCACCGGGACAAGCTTGTGTTTGACCTGCTGGCGGAGCGAGGCGTCCTCCCGTCCAAGGAGCTGAAGCGCCTGGCAGGCTACGGGAAGGATGGGGAAAAGGGCTTTGACGGGCTCATCACCCGCCTGCAGATGCAGACCTACGTGATCATTTCCGATTTTTATTACGCCATGGACCGCCATGGCCGGGAATACGGCTGGGGCATCGCCCGCTACGCCACGCCGGAGGCGCGCTTCGGCCCGAACTGGCTGGCGGAAGCCTATCGGGAGGACCCGGCCGCGTCTCGCCGGCAGGTCTATGCCCACCTGCAGGGACTGTTCCCGCAGGCGACAGAGAAACAGCTCCGCCGGCTGCTGGGAGATTGAGCCCAACGGGAAAAGCGCCTCGGTGCGATCCGCACCGAGGCGCTTTTTCGGTTTCAGGACGATGGCCCGACAGTGACCAGATCCCGGATGGCGGCGAGGCGCTTCTCGCCGATCCCCGGTACCCGCAGCAGATCCTCCACCGAGGAGTAGGGGCCGTTTTCCTCCCGATCCGCCACAATGGCGTCGGCAAGGCCCTCCCCGATACCCGGCAGCAGCTGCAGCGTTGGGGCGTCGGCGCTGTTCAGATCGATCCGCTCCCCCGGCAGCAGCTCCAGAGGGGCCTGATCCGGGTCGTTGCGCCCGATGAGGGTCCGCTCCGGCTCGGCCTCTGCAGCGGACACGGAACCGGGCTCTCCGGAGAAAAAGGAGCCGGAGGAGATCAGCACCGCCCCTGCAAAAAGCAGACAGAGCGCCGCCATCAGACAAAGCGCCAGCTTGCCCGACAGGCGTGGGCCGCGCCCGGCCTCCGGCGACACGGCCCCGCCGTCGCGGGGACGGCACGATTGATTGGCAGTAGAGGAAAGCATCGTTCCAGCACACCCCCGACCGGACGTCAGGCTTTCCCGGTGTATTCTTCCTGCTTCCGGCGTTTCATGTTTGTTCGTGCTTTTTATTATATCACACGTTTGCGTCAGACGAAAGAGCCTGCCCGCAAAAACGGGGATGGATCTGCCGAGGGAGGCCACGGGTTTTTCGCGGAGCGAAAGGCTGCGCTCTTGACATCCTCTCTCAAGTAAAATACAATGCAGACAGAAGAAAGGACGCGGAGTTCCGCGCCATGCAGAGGGATGTGAGACCATGAGACCCATCAGCGAAAGAGACTATTCTGACAGTCTGATGCCTTCCGGGGGCGTTTTCCGTCTCTCTCCTGCCCACATCATCCCCCTCAGCTTTCTGCTCGCCATCGCGGTGGGCACACTTCTGCTCCTGCTTCCCGCCGCCACGGCGGAGGGAGCGGAGACGGATTTTCTCACCGCGCTGTTCACCTCTACCACCTCTGTCTGTGTGACGGGGCTGGTCGTGGTGGACACCTACTCCCACTGGAGCCCGTTCGGCCAGGTCGTCATTCTGATCCTGATCCAATTGGGCGGTCTGGGGATCGTTACGGCCATCTCCATGGTGATGCTCTTCCTCCGCCGGCGCTTCTCCCTGCGGAACCGGACGCTGCTTCTGGATGCGCTGAATCTGGACAGCCGCCTGGGCCTGACGTCCTTCCTTTCCCGGATCTTCAAGTGGACCTTTCTGGTCGAGGGGATCGGCACCGTGCTGTACAGCATCGAATTCATCCCCCGGTTCGGCTTGGCGAAGGGGATCTGGGCCTCCGCCTTCACCTCGATCTCCGCTTTCTGCAACGCCGGCCTGGACGTCCTCGGGCCGGACAGCCTCCGCGGCTACGCGAGTTCTCCTCTGGTCATATTTGTGACCATGACGCTGATCGTGCTGGGCGGTCTGGGCTATATCGTCTGGTTCGACGTGGGCCGCTGTGTAAAGGACGGGGTACGGCTCCGGTACACGCTGCGGCAGGCCGTCCGGCGGCTGGGAGAGCATACCAGGCTCGTCCTGCGCCTGACCCTGAGCCTGATCCTCCTGGGCGCCGCGCTGATCTTCCTGGCGGAGTACCGGAACCCTGCCACCCTGGGCGGCATGAGTACCGGCGACAAGATCATGAACAGCCTGTTCCAGTCCGTGACCTTCCGAACGGCGGGCTTTTATACCGTGCCTCAGGAGGGGCTGGGCCCTTTTTCCTGCATGGTCGGATATCTCTGGATGTTTATCGGCGGCTCACCCATCGGAACGGCGGGCGGCGTCAAGACCGTTACGATGTTCCTGGTGTTCGCCAACGCGATCTCCTACGCCAACGCCAGAAAGACGACCACCATTTTCCGGCGGAGGATCTCCGAGGAATTGATGCAGAAGGCCGCGGCCATCGTGGCGATCAGCTTTTTTACGATGCTCGTCTCCGCGCTTCTTCTGCTGGCGTTTGAGCCTGTTTCCCTGACGGACGGCCTGTTTGAGGCGATCAGCGCCGTCGCCACCGTCGGCCTTTCCAGGGGACTGACCGCCTCTCTCCACACGGCGGGGAGGATCATCATCATCGCGACCATGTATCTGGGACGCATCGGTCCCATATCCATGGCGCTGTTCCTGGCCCGGCCGAAGCCGGGGAAAAACGGCGTGACATACGGCGAAGGCAAGTTTTATGTTGGATAGGAGGAACAAAAGATGAGCAGATCGGTCGCAGTACTGGGATTGGGCAAATTCGGCATCAGCCTTGCGGAGAGCCTGTATTCCCTGGGAATGGATCTGATGGTCGTGGACCGGAATCCGGAGCGGATCCGTGATTTTGTGTCCAAGTCCACCATCGCGGTCTGTGCGAACCTGGAAAATGAGGACGAGATCCAGCAGCTGGATCTGAAGCATATGGACATGGTCGTGGTCTGCATGGGTACTTCTTTGGCGCCCAGCGTTATGTGCGTCATGGAGGCGAAGAACCAGGGCGTTCCCTTCGTCATGGCCAAGGCGCTCTCCGAGCAGATGGGCACGATCCTGAAGAAGGTCGGCGCGGACCAGGTGATCAATCCGGAGGCGGAAAGCGCCATGCGCACCGCCCGGGCCCTGGCCTCCCCCACGATCCTCGACCTGTTCGACGTGGGAGAGAACCTCTGCATGATCGAGATGGTCCCGGAAAAGAAATGGGTCGGGAAGACCCTGCTGGAGCTGGACCTGCGGCAGAAGCGCGGGATCAACGTCGTTGCCATGAAGGAGCCGGGGAGCACCTGGTCCTATCTGGACGCCCATTCTCCCATCCGGGAGAATGCCACCCTGCTGGTGGTCCTGGAGAAGAAGCTGCTGAACCAGTTCTGACCGCGCCGGGAATATACAAAGGCTCGTACGGGCCGGATACTGCAGTATCCGGCCCGTACGAGCCTTTTTTGCTGCCGGTTTGTCCCGGGGAGTCTTCGCCGGCTCAGCGCTTCCAGGTGCGGGGACTGAGCAGGAACAGGATGGGATAGATCTCCAGCCTGCCCATGAGCATGGCCACGGACAGCAGGATCTTGGTCCGGTAGGAGAAGAATGCGAAAGAGCCGGCGGGACCGATGAGGGTGGTCATGCCGGGACCGATGTTGCTCAGGCAGCTCAGGGCCGCAGAGAAGCTGGTGGCGATATCCGCCCCGTCCAGGGACACCGAGAAGGAGAAGAGCAGCAGCAAAACGATATAGGCGGAGAAGAAGGTGGCCGTCGCCTTGACGGTGCTGTTTTCCACGCGCTTGCCGTCCAGCTGGACCCGGGTGACGCTGCGGGGCCGGATCATCTGCCGAAGCTCCGCGGTTGCGCTCTTGCTCAGGATGATCAGCCGCGAGACCTTGAGGCCGCCGCCGGTGCTGCCCGCACAGGCGCCGCAGAGCATCAGGAACATCAGGATCCACTTGCAGTACTCCGGCCAGTCCCTGGTAAAATCTACGGTGCCGAAGCCGGTGGTGCTCATGATGGTGCCCACGTTGAAGAAGGCCTGGTGCACCGCCTCGCCCAGACTGCCGTAGAGCTTGCGGATGCCGAGGGACAGCAGCAAAACGCTGCCGAAGATGATGCCCAGATACCAGCGCAGCTCCTCGCTCTTCAGCGCATCCTTCCAGTGCCCGATAAGGATCAGGAAGTAGAGGTTGAAGTTCACGCCGAAGAGGAACATGAACACGGTGACGACGCTTTCAATGTAGGCGCTGCCGAAGCCGCCGATGCTGTTGGGGTTGGTGGAGAAGCCGCCGGTGCCGGCGGTGGAGAAGGCGTGCAGCAGCGCGTCATAGAAGCTCATGCCGCCGAAGAGCAGGAAGACAGTCTCCGCCAGAGTCAGGCCGATGTAGATCAGATAGAGCATCCGGGCGGTCTTCCTGGCCCGGGGCACCAGCTTGCCCACGGTGGGGCCGGGGACCTCGGCACGCATGATGTGCATGGAGTGCTCGCCGCTCATGGGCAGAACCGCCATCAGGAACACCAGCACGCCCATGCCGCCGATCCAGTGGTTGAAGAGCCGCCAGAACATGTCGCCCCGGTGGTTCGCGGTCATGGCGCCGATATCCGTCACCACGCTGGCGCCGGTTGTGGTGAGGCCCGAGGCAGTCTCAAACACGGCGTCGACGTAGTGGGGGATGCTCCCGGAAAAGACGAAGGGTAGCGCCCCCAGCAGAGAGATGCTGATCCAGCCCAGGCCTACGATCACGAAGCCGTCCCGGGCCACCAGGGAGTTGCTTCCGGGCCTGGGGAGCAGCAGAAGCCCGCCCAGCGCCGCCGTCACGGCGATGGAAAGGATGAAATTCAGCACGCTTTCCCCGTACCAGAGCCCTGCGATCAGCGGCAGCAGCATCAGCGCCGCATAAATCAGCAGGATCAGGCCCAGGACGCGGGCGATCATACGGTAGTTCATCAGCTCTCCTCAATAATGGCGTCTATGTTCTGAAGCTTGCCTGCCGCCGTGACGATCACCGCGTGGTCGCCCGGCAGGATGCGGCTGTTGCCGTCGGGAATGATGCTCTTGTTGCCGCGGATGAGGGCGCAGATCAGGACGTTGGGACGCAGCTTCAGGTCCTTCAAAGGGATATTCACACAGGCGGAATCAGGGCCGACCTTGAACTCCAGGGCTTCCACCTTGCCGTCCGCCAGACGGTAGAGAGTCTCCATGCTGCCGCCCATGGAATTGCTCATGGCGCGCACGTACCGGGTCAGCTGCTGGGAGACGATCTCCTTGGGGGAGACGACGGTGTTGAGCCCCACGTTGTCCAGAATGTCGTCCAGGTAGTCCCGGTTCACCTTGACGATGACCATGTTCACACCGCAGTTCATGGCGAACAGGGAGGTGATGATGTTGTCCTCGTCGTCGCCGGTGAGGGCTACGAAGGCGTCCGCCGCGGACAGCCCGTCCTCCTGCAGCACGTCGCTGCGGGTGGCGTCTCCGCAGACCACGTTGGCCTGGGGGATCAGATCGCAGAGCAGGTCGCAGCGCTCCCGGTCCCGCTCCACCACGGTGACTTCCATGCCGCTTTCCTGGAGGATGCGGGTGAGGTAGACCGTGCTGCGGCCGCCGCCCATGATCATCACCCGGCGCACCGGGCGTTTGTACTGGCCGATGGCGGTGAAGAAGCGGCGCAGCTCCCGGGAGTTGCCGGTGATGCTGAGCCGGTCCCCGGCCTGCAGGACGAAATTGCCGTTGGGGATCATGGCCTCCTTGCCGCGCTCCACCAGGCTGACCAGGATCTTGGCGCCGAAGCGCTGGACCAGCTCTTTGAGCACAACGCCGTCCAGGGCGCCGCCGATGGGGATCTTGTGTTCCACGATCTCCACGCTTCCCTTGGAGAAGGAGTCCACCCGGACGGCGCCGGGGAAGCGCAGCAGGCGGGAGATCTCCTTGGCGCACTCATATTCCGGATTGACGATCACCGAAAGGCCCAGAGCCTCCCGCAGGAATTCTGTCTGCCGCAGATACTCCGGGTCCCGTACCCGCGCGATCACGTGGGCGGTGCCCATCTTCCGGGCGGAGATGCCGCAGACCATGTTCACCTCGTCCTGTTCGGTGGCGGCCAGCAGCAGATCGGCGTGCTCGGCCCCGGCCTCCCGCAGGGTCCCGGGATTGGTGGCGCTGCCTTCTACGCAGATCACGTCCAGCGTATTGGAGATATGTTGGATCGTCTCCGGATCCCGGTCGATGATGGTCAGGTCGTGGCCTTCCTCCGCCAGGAGCGCGGCCACGGAATGGCCCACCTTTCCGGCCCCGGCAATGATGATCTTCATAAGCGTTCACCTCACGCGATAGTCTTCTAAACCTTATTTATATCATGAATCCCTGCGCTTGTACAGATTCCCGGCAGAATTTTATCTCCCCTTGTGGAAAACCGCGCCAATGGGTATAATAATGACTATAGGAAGACGAAAAGCCAAAGTGCTTTTCGCCGCGCCGTTTTGCGGCGCAGCAAAACAGCACGGCTGTTTTGCCCTATATGCATTGCAAGGAGCATCGGGCGAAAGATTCGCAGAATCATTCGCTGCCAAACATGTCGTTTGGCAGCGAAATCAATCGAATCATCGATGGACTTCGCCATCCGATGATCCTTATAGCCGGGAAGAAAGGAACGTGATGACCGATGTTTCAAGGCTTTACCAAAGAGACCGGGGACTTTCTCTGGGAGCTGAGCTTCCACAACGAGCGCCCCTGGTTCCTGGAGCACAAGGAGCAGTTCGAGCGCTGCGTGAACACGCCCTTCCGGGAACTGGCCCGGGAGACGGCGGAGCGCCTGCAGGAGCGGCATCCCGAGATGGACCTGCGGGTGCACATTTCCCGCATTTACCGGGACGCCCGGCGGCTCTTCGGCCGGGGGCCCTACAAGGACCACCTCTGGTTCACCATCAAGGACGGGCCCAACTACAGCGAGGGGCCCATGTTCTGGTTCGAGATCCACCCGGCCACCTATAGCTACGGCCTGGGCTATTTCGACGTGAGCGCCGCGGAGATGGAGCTGTTCCGCCGGACGGTGGACGCCAATCCCGCCCGCTTCGAGCGCCTGGCGGACCGGGTGGCCCGGATGGAGGGCGCGCGCGTCATCGGCCCGGAATACGCCCGCCCCAAGGGGAATTACTCCGAACCCATCCGCAGCTGGTATGAGCGCAAGCGGGTGGGGGCGGAATTCGCGGGCGATATGGGAGAGGCGGTTTTTTCTCCGGAGCTGCCGGAGCGCCTCAGCGAGGCATTCGAGAAGCTGATGCCTATGTACGCATACCTGGCGCAGGTCCACACGGCCGCCCGGAAAGAGGCTGCATGCCCGAGCTTGTGACCGTCATCGTCCCCGCGTGGAACGCGGAAAAGACCCTGGAGGCGGCGCTGCGAAGCGTCCTGGGGCAGACCCACCGGGAACTGCGGGTGCTGGCGGTGGACGACGGCTCCACCGACGGAACCGCCGGGATCCTCTCCAGGCTCGCGGCGGAGGATGCGCGGCTGGAGCCCATCAGTGCGCCCAACGGCGGCCCCGCCGCCGCCCGGAATCTGGCGCTGTCACGCCTGCCGGCAGGGACGGACTGGGTGATGTTCCTGGACGCGGACGACCTCCTGCTGCCGGACGCGCTGGAATACGCACTGGGGAACCGGGAGGGCGCGGAGCTGGTGATCTTCGGCTACTCCATCCAGCGGCCCGACGGAAGCCTGCGAAACTACGGCGAGAGGAGACAGCTCCTGGACAGGGCCGAGCTGGGGGAGAATCTGGCCCGGCTCTACAAGGCCAACCTGCTCAATCAGGTCTGGGCCAAGCTCTACGCGGCGCCGCTGCTGGAGGGCCTGCGCTTTCCGGACTGCCGCTGGGGCGAGGACCGGCTCTTCCTCTTTGAGGCCCTGACCCGTGCCGAGAGGATCATGGTGCTGCCGGAGAGCAAGCACCGCTACGTGATGCACAGGGGCGAGAGTCTCATCAGCCGGTATGAAGAGAAGAAGTTTCGCGTATGCTGTGAGATAGATGAACGGATAGAATCGATGTGCGCGGAGCTGGGCGTGGGCGGACAAAAGGACTATCGCTATATGTTCGCCAAGAGCGTCTTTTCCTGCCTGACGAATCTGTATGCCCGTTCCTGCCAGCTGCCCAGGCGGGAAAAACGGGCGGCGGCACGGCGGATCGTAAACGACCCCAGGGTCTGCCGCCGCTGCCGGAACGCCTCCGGCGGCCTGCCCACCCGGGTCCTCTGCGCCGTGCTGCGGACCCGCTGGGTGTGGCTGAACCTGCTCTGCTTTCACACGCTGGCCTGGACCGGGGAGCGCTTCCCCGGCCTTTTTCTCAAACTAAAGCATAAAAAATGACCCGGGATCCCTCTTGCAAGACCGGACGCCTTGCGGTATAATACGAAAGATTTTATGGAAAAGGAGGGCTGCGGCTGTGGACAGGAGACCCATCGGCGTGTTCGACTCCGGCCTGGGCGGCTTGACCGCTCTGATGGAGCTGCGCCGGCTGATGCCGGAAGAGAATATCGTGTACTTCGGCGACACCGGCCGCCTGCCCTATGGGGAGAAGACGGTCCAACAGCTGCGCTGCATGGCGGGCCAGGACCTGTCTCTGATCGCCTCCCAGGGCGTCAAGGCCATCCTGGTGGCCTGCGGGACCCTGTCCAGCAACACCCCGGATCTGCTGGACGCCTTCCCCGTGCCCAGCTTCGGCGTGCTGCGCCCCAGCATCGAGACCATGGCCCGGACCCCCGGCGAGGGGCCGCTGGGCATCCTGGCCACCGCCGCCACCATCCGCAGCGGCGCCTTTGAGCGGGCCTTGCGGGAAGCCTGCCCGGGGCGGGAGATCATCCCCGTGCCCTGCCCGGACCTGGTGCCGCTGATCGAGTCCGGCCACGCGGATCCCGCCGACCCGCTGCTGCTGGACGCGGCGGAGCGCTATACCGCGCCTCTGCGGGACGCCTCGGCGGTACTGCTGGGCTGCACCCACTACGGCATCGTGGAGGAGGCGCTGCGCGCCTTCCTGGACCCGGAGACCGTGCTGGTCAGCGCCGCGGCCTGCGGCGCAAAGGCCGTGCGGGACGATCTGGAGGCGCGGGAGCTGCGAGGAGGCGAGGGCCGGGAGACCTATCTGGTCAGCGGCGAGCCGGAGCGCTTTGCGGCGCTGGCCGAGCTGCTTCTGGGCCGGAGCATCGCGGACCGGGTCCGCCAGGTCCCGGTGATGAGGATCGAGCCATGATGAAAGATGTTGTCATCTCCATCAACAGCACCTTCACCTTCGACGAGGGGGAGGAGCAGCGGATGGAGTTCACCACAGACGGATACTATTTCTTCGAGGATGAGGTGGGCTGCCTCAGCTATGAGGAGAGCGAGGTCACCGGCCTGGAGGGCACCCGCACCAGCATGTTCATCATGCCGGACCGGGTGGTGGTGGACCGGGAAGGTACCGTCACCAGCCGGATGGAGTTCCGGGAAGGGCTCAAGAGCGCCTTCCAGTACGCCACGCCCTTCGGCAACGCCACCATGGGCATCGACACCCGCCGCATCGCCCAGAGCATGGGCGCCGACGGCGGCAGGGTGGAGATCGATTACGTGGTGGATATGGAGCACATGGTCGCCTCCCGCAACAGATTCGAGATCACCGTCCGGGAGATCGGCGCACAGTAAGCGTCGGAACACAAAAGAAAGGCAGCTTTGGCTGCCTTTCTTTTTTCTGCGTTTTTTGAAATTCCCTGTTGACAAAACTGTATTACTGTGCTATTGTACTAATTGTCTAATACAACAACACAAGGAGGCGCGTCCATGGAATGGAAATTTCGCGGCGATCTGCCCATCTATTCCCAGCTGGTTGAGCGGATCAAGCAGGGCATCGTCTCCGGAGAGCTGCCGCCCGGGGGGAGGCTCCCCGCAGTGCGGGAGCTGGCCATGGAGGCCGGAGTCAACCCCAACACCATGCAGCGGGCGCTGCAGGAGCTGGAGCGCGAGGGGATCGTGTATTCCCAGCGCACGGCGGGGCGCTTCGTCACGGAGGATGCGCTCGTCATCGAGCGGGCAAAGAAAGCCCTGGCCGGAGAACACGTCCGCGTGTTCCTGGAGGGCATGGAAAAACTGGGCTACGGCAGGGAGGAGATCCTGGACCTGCTGAAGGAAGAGAAGGAGGAAAAACATGGCGATTCTGGAATGTAGGGACCTGACCAAGCGCTACGGCAAGGCCACGGCCCTGGAGGGCGTGAACCTGAGCGTGGAGCCGGGGCGGGTCGTGGGCCTGCTGGGGCCCAACGGCAGCGGCAAGACCACCCTCATCAAGCTGGCAAACGGCCTGCTGACCCCCAGCGCGGGTGAGATCCTGATCGACGGGCAGAAGCCCGGTCCCGAGAGCAAGGCTCTGGTGGCCTATCTGCCGGACCGGGACTATCTGGCCGACTGGATGACCCCCAGGCAGCAGATGGACTTTTTTGCGGACTTTTACCCGGACTTTGACCGGGAGAAGGCCCAGGCCATGATGGACCGGCTGGGCATCGATCAGAACCAGAAGTTCAAGCAGCTGTCCAAGGGCACCCGGGAGAAGGTGCAGCTCATCCTGGTCATGAGCCGCAGCGCCAAGCTCTATCTGCTGGACGAGCCCATCGGCGGCGTGGACCCGGCCACCCGGGATTTCATCCTGGACACCATCATCCGCAACTACAACCCCGAGGCTGCCGTCGTCATTTCCACCCACCTGATCGCCGACGTGGAGCAGGTGCTGGACGACGTGATCTTTCTGAAGAACGGCCATGTGGTCCTCCAGTCCCCGGTGGACGCCATCCGGGAGGAGAAAGGCATGAGCGTGGACGCGTATTTCCGGGAGGTATTCAGATGTTAGGAAAACTTTTGAAGCATGAGTTCCGCGCCACCGGGCGCACGATGCTCCCCATGCTGGGCGTGCTGGCGGCCCTGGTGCTGCTGGCCAATCTCTCCATCCGGATGTTGGATTCGGATGTGGGGACCGTTCTGGGGATCCTGCTGGGACTGATCATTTTCCTGGCTGTGGTCGCCGTGATCACGGCGGAGATCATGCCCGTGGTGCTGATGGTCCAGCGCTTCTACCGCAATCTTCTGGGCAGCGAGGGCTATCTGATGCACACTCTGCCCGTCAACGTCCACGGGCTGGTCTGGTCCAAGCTCATCGTCTCCACGGTGTGGCTGCTGGGCACCAACCTGGTGATCTTCCTGCTGGGCGGCGTTTCGGTGATCCACCTGGGCGGCCTGTCGGTGGGCGAGCTCCTGAAGGGCCTGCCCTCCTCCGCGGAGATCACCGCGGTCCTGGGCCAGATGGGCGTCACCCGCGGGGACATCGATCTGATCCTGGTGGAGCTGGCCGTGGGCGTGGTTCTGGTCCAGCTGGCAGCCTGCCTGCACTTCTACGCCGCCATGGCCCTGGGTCACATGTTCACCAAGCACAAGGGCCTGATGAGCGTGGTCTTCTTCCTGGCCCTCAGCTATCTGTTCAGCGTCATCACCAGCTCTCTGGGCGTGGTGCAGATCCGCGGGATGGAGACGCTGGAGCTGGAGACCCTGAAGCAGACGCTGCAGGTGGTCCAGGCGGCTCTGGGCGAGGGCCTGGGCATCACGGTCATCGAGGGCGTCGTGTTCTATATCGCCACGGTCCTGGGCCTGAAGAAGGGCCTGAATCTGGCATGAGCGTGCGGCTGATCGCCTTCGACCTGGACGGGACGCTGCTGGACGACGAGAAGCGCGTCCCGCCGGAAAACCTGCGGGCGCTGCAGGCGGCGGCGGACCGGGGCGTGGTCCTGGTCCCCGCCACCGGCCGCATCGTCCGGGGCATCCCCGAGCCGGTCAAGGCCCTCCCCGGCGTGAGATATTTTATCATTTCCAACGGCGCCGGGGTCTATGACGCCCAAGAGGCACGTCTCCTGTACAGGGGAGACGTGCCCCTTGCCCTTGCTCTGCGCTGCTATGAGTACATGGATACGCTGCCCGTCATCTACGACTGCTACCAGAACGAGAGCGGCTGGATGACCCGCAGCATGTATGAGCGCTGCGAGGAGTTCTTTCCCACGGAGCCCCACATGCTGGAGATCGTCAAGCGCCTGCGGGTGCCGGTGGACGATCTGAAGGAGACCCTGCGGCAGCGGGGGGAGCCCCTGCAGAAGCTGCAGATGTTCTTTAAGCCGGAGGATCTGGACGAGCGGGAGCGGCAGCTGCGGCGCATCCCGGAGCTCTTCCCGGAGCTGGTCGCCACCACCTCGGTCTCCAACAACATCGAGATCAACAGCGTGAACGCCGGAAAGGGCAAGGCCCTGCTGGCCCTGGCGGAGCGTCTGGGCATCGACCCCGCCGACACGGCCGCCTTCGGCGACGGCACCAACGACTGCAAGCTGCTTTCGATGGCGGGCTGGGGCGTGGCCATGGCAAACGCCGACCCCAGGGTCAAGGCCGTGGCGGACGAGATCTGCGAGAGCAACAACGACGCCGGCGTGGGCAGGACCATCCTGCGCCTGCTGGGAGCGGAAGTGTAATACTCTACGATTTAATATCCGACAAGAACAGCGCATGGTTTTTGTAATGAGGTTTTTTCCACGGGGAATTCCAAACATCAATGTTCCAATAGAAAACTGAAACAGAAAATGATAAACTGCCCACAACAGCAGGTCGGGAAACCGTTCAGCTGTTGTGGGTTTTTCACCATGTATGGCAAGGAAAAACATCATCTAAATAAAATTAGATTTTAAAAATTTTAAATTCTATATTGACAAACAGAAAATCATAATGTATTCTATGTGCGAGGTGAGAGAAGTGACGAAGATGATTAAAACCTGTCCGGCATGTAATAGCAGCCTTGTCATTTCCACTTTACAGTGCCCGAACTGTAAAATGGAACTTCGCGGCGAGTTTGAACTGAATAACTTTGACCGTTTATCTGCAGAACAAACTGCGTTCCTACTTTCGTTCCTGAAAAATCGCGGTAATCTGAGCGCTGTTCAAGCTGCGTTGCAAATGTCCTATCCAACAGCAAAAAAGCGGCTTGATGAAATCTTGATTCAGTTGGGCCTTGAAGAAACGATTGAAGAAGACAAGCGGGAGATTGATATGACAAATTGGAAAATCGATACGACAAGCCGCAAAGCATCCGAAATCATCCGTTCCAAAATGAAGGCTTGCGGTGGGAGAGCTGTTGTACATACAGCAAGAGGGTTACCCTGTGAGGTGATTGCTTCCTCCGATGGGCGCTCATTCACTTGCGATAAAATCCCCATTACCCCGCCGTATCAGTTTGAGGTGTTTGATGTGATTGTTGATTTGCTCTTGGCGAATAACGGGCGAGCGCGGAAGGGGAACGGACGAAATTATCGTCTTGGAGAACCAGAATGCGATGAAACGACTGTCGTAGGCGCGATCGCCTACAACTATGCCGGGAAGAAAACAGGGAACTCGGTTTTTGACCCCGTATTTGTCCTAGCTGCAATCCTTGACTGGGCAGAAATCGCAAGCAATGAGCGCGGAGAGATCGTTCTGACTGCATCTTACAGAAATAACCTGTAATACGGCTTTGGGCGATTCCGGTTGATGGCAGGAGATAGAACAAGTAGTAAAGGACTGAGAACAATGTATTTACTTTTAACTGTTTGTTTCTCATTTTTCTATAATGTTCTATGGCGAAAAAACAAGTGGTAAAAGGAAAAACAGCAAAGAGAGCCCCGGGCGCAGCCCGGGGCTCTCTTTGACCTTTTTTATCGATCCAGCCAGCGGCAGGCGGCCAGGGCCGCCACAGCGCCGTCGGCGGCGGCGGTGGTGAGCTGGCGCACGGTCTTTTTCCGGCAGTCGCCCGCCACGAACAGGCCCGCCGTGGGGGTGAGGCAGTCCTCGCCCGCGTCGGCGTAGCCCGCCTCGTCCCGCCGCAGCCAGGGGGCGAAGGCCTCCAGGTCCGGCCGGTGGCCGATGGCCACGAAGAGGCCCTCCGCGTCCAGCTCCCGGCGCTGTCCGTTCTGCTCGACGACGACGCCGGCCAGCTCCTCTCCGCCCAGCAGCTCCGTGACGGAGGCGTTCAACACGAACTCCACGTTGGCGCGCTCTCTCAGGGCGTCCACCAGCTTCTGCTCGCCCCGGAAGGAATCCCGGCGGTGGATGAGATAGACCTTGGAGCAGCTCTCGCTGAGGAGCAGGGCGTCCTGCAGGGCGCTGTTGCCGCCGCCGTTCACGGCAACGGCCTTGCCCTTGTAGAAGGCGCCGTCGCAGACCGCGCAGTAGCCCACGCCGCTGCCCACCAGCTCCTCCTCCCGGGGGATGCCCAGCATCCGGGGCTTCGCGCCGGCGGCCAGGATCACGGCCCGACCCTCAAATTCCGCGCCGGAGTCGCAGCGGAGGATCCAGGTCCCGCCGTCCCGGTCCAGGGAGACGACCTCCTCCAGCTCCACCTCGGCGCCCTGGGACATGGCCTGCTCCAGCAGCTTGTCGCCCAGCTCATTGCCGCTGACGGAGACGAAGCCGGGGAAATTCTCCACCCGGGGAGACCAGGTGATCTGTCCGCCGAAGGCGGCCTTTTCGATCACCAGCACGCTCTTGCCCGCCCGGCAGGCGTAGGTGGCGGCCGTGAGCCCCGCTGGCCCGCCGCCGATGATGAGAATGTCGTACATGAAAATCATCCTTTCATAAGAGAACGGATTGCCGCGTCGCTTCGCTCCTCGCAATGACAAGCGGAGGTCGGGCAATCCGTTTTCATCTATTTTCAGTCTTCAGCCTGTTTTACTGGGTTACGTAGGCCTTGATGGCGCCGGCGCCGGCGATCTTCTCAAAGCCGTCCCCCTTGGGGATGATGAGGGTGGGCGCCTGCTTCACGCCGTACTGCTTGGCCAG
>JAEEGL016065254.1_pt1 | contig 21851 bp, 17 predicted proteins | sample 9134231 | NCBI WGS metagenome assembly JAEEGL01 (sample SAMN16246548, study PRJNA631951) | gut metagenome | biome: gut microbiome; feature: rumen; material: fiber-attached | host: Bos | place: Iran: Karaj | collected 2018-10 | reverse complement strand
TGAGCGGCTATGAGTTTTACCTTGTCAAATCCGAAAGAAAATGAAAGCACAAACCTTCTTTTTCATCGCTGTGCTCGGGTGTTTTCTCGGGGCCTTCTCGGCGCGTGCCCAGGCCCCGGACACCCTTTTTATCTCCACCACGCAGGTGGTTCACCTGCGCTTCGGGAGCGAGCTGAAATATGTCAACCTGGGCAACAAGGCCATTGTGGCCAAGATTGTGGACGGGTCCAAGGATTACGTGGCTGTCAAGGCCCGCGAGCCCTTTGACATCTGCACCTCGATGAGCTGCCTGGAGAGCACCGGCGCTATGCATACCTTCCTGGTGGCCTACCGGGAAAGCCCTGCGCGGCTGGACATCGACACCCGCCTTCCCGTCCGCACCTGCGCTTCCTCGGAGGTATCGGCCGCCGCTCCGGCGGACACCTCTTCTTTTTCACCCCAATCTTTTGCAGATTATGCAGCTATGAGCCAGGAACTATACCATCTGGGCACGAAGGGCTACGGGATAGAGATCCTGTGCGAAAATATCTTCTACAAGGACGACGTACTGTTCCTACTGATATCCCTTCATAACTCTTCCTCCGTAAGCTATGCGCTTGCATCCCCCCGCTTTGCCGTGGAGAGCAAGAAACGCACGAAGCGCGGGCTCCAGTACGAGAAAGCCGTCTTCCCCAAGCAGAGCTACGGGCTGGGCACCGTCCCGCCCGACGGCGTGGGAAAACTGGTTTTCACCCTGGACAAACTTTCCCTCACTCGCGGACAAGTGTTCCGCGTATACTTCTATGAGAACGGCGGCAGCAGGAACTTTGTTCTTACCCTGAGTGGGAAGGATGTGAATGAGGCGAAGAGGCTATGAAACCATAATTATGAAACCGGCCCAGTCTCTTGACTGCTGTACCGCATCTAGGGCAATGTACAGGGTACGGATATACCGTGCAATTATCTTCCATCTGGAAATAAAGGAACGAGTGTCCGCAGTGAGAGCACCGAACTCTTTTTACATCTGTCACCATGGCCCTGCTATTTCTCAATCTCGATGCTCCCATCGGGATTGAACTTTACCTTACCATACCCTTTAAGAATCGAAGTCATTCCCAGGGTAAAACCACATATGATGGCAAGCTCTACTGTACTTATGGTAAGCGTTCCTGCCGTTAACCCGGCCACAGACAGTCCCATCACTGGAATTGTCGCACCACCAGTGAACGGCGCCGCGGCTGCTGCGGCTACAGCCGTGCAAAGTAATCCGACCTTGCCGGCTGTTTTTGCTTTTTTTCTAGTTCTAATCGTTTCAGCCAGCGAACCTTTGATCAGAATCCGCTGTTCCTTGGCCTTCATAGCCTCACGCATTTCTTGCTCTGTATATACTGTCTTCATAGTTTGTATTTGGTTAAGCTGCACAGCAATAGACGAAGCCGGTTGGGACACAACCATAGATGTTCTTCATCTGGTTGGTGAGATGACGCCGTGTTGTATGCCGGCTATAGTTAGTAATGTCATTGGGATATCCCTGTTTCCAGTACTTTTGGCTTACACGCTTCTCTATGATACGGCGTACCTTCCTAAGGGTTGCTCCACCTTCGATAGCAATGTCCAGGTCTCCAAGACGTTTGCCATTCATAAACTCCAGGCGCTCATTGGCAAGGGCCTGACTCTGGCGCTTGATGCGCTTGCATTCGCTGTAGTAGCAGTCAATATTGGTTTTCATAGTTCTGTGTTTTTGTTGTGTCTGCCATAAAAACGTTTGCCCCATCGCATTGTTACACCCCTGGTGGATAATTACAAGGAAACAAGCAAGAAAATAGTCGGAAATTTGTTTTCCTAATGATTCTCTTATGAGATGTATTGCAGTTCCAAAATAAAGCCTTACCTTTGCCGCTGTTGATGTCAGTCAGCGTTTTTTCTTTGACAAGTCATTTTTAGCGTCTCTCAGGTTACTGAGAAAAGCCGTTTCAGAAGTACCGCTATTATTATTAATCGGTCACCCGCTTGGCGACCACCGCTTCGGAACGAAATCAATAATGAAAGGGAAGGCACGGTGCCGACCCACTAACGCCAAAAACGACAAAATCATGAAGAAACACTTCGACAACACCAACGCCCTGACCATCGACCAGATGAAGCATCTGGCTGCCGAACACCTTGTGGACATCCGTAAGTCCATCGCCCCCTTCAATAGGAGGTACGGTGGCAGTCTCTCCATAGAGGAATGTGAGGACCTAGAGGTAGAGGTATACATGAAAGCTTGTGAAAAAGCGTATCAGTATGATCCCAACAAGGGTACCCTCAAGGCGTGGATCAAAAAGATTGCATACAACGCTGCCTGCGACCTTGTAGAGAAGAAGAAGAAACAGGTGAGGCTAGAGGATAGTAGCTGCTACGGCGACGACGGTGATGAGATGACGCAGCGCGGACTCGACCGCCTGACATCCTCAGAGCGTGACCAGCTTACCATCGCCGGGTTGTCTGCCTGTGAGGAGATCCTTTCCTTTGAGCAGCGGCGCAAGCTACGTCTGCAAAGAGAATGCTGGATGGCAGCCTTCCACTCGCTCAGTGAAAGGGATCAGCTACTGCTCTATATGAGGTGGGACCTTAAGCTATGCGGCGAAGAGATGGCCCGAGAACTCCACATGGAGTATGTGGCCCTCAGGGTTGCTCTTTCCCGCGCGATGGAACGGTTTGAAGCTGAACTGGAGGCCCGGCACTACCGAGACATAGACGAGTGGACGTCCCGTTACTTTAACGAGGACTGCCACCCGGAACTTGAAGACGACGAAACGTTCTTCGGAGGCCGTTCGGAAACGAACGGCTAAATTTTTGCCCTCTTCCCATGTCAGAAGCCAATACGTGGCCACTTCTTATGTTGAATGCTCTCAAGTTCACACATCTGCCCAATGACTTCCATCTTAGGATTTCGTCCGTCCAAAATGAATTCCACAGCGCATTTCCTGGAGATGTTTTCTATCTGACCTCCAGACAGCGGATAATGTCCTGCCAAATAGGAAGCATCTTCGGACGTAAGGAAGGGCATCATGGATGTCCAAATATGGGCACGGACAGATGCTTCTGGAACGGTAAATTCCACCTTGTACAGGAATCTCCGCTCAAAAGCCGAATCCAGGTTCTCGGTCAGGTTTGTAGTAGCTATCAAGATTCCTTCCATTTTCTCCATCTCCTGCAGGATAATGTTCTGGATTGTGTTGTTCATTTTGTCCACGGAACGTTCTGCCATTTTTGTCCGGACACCAAAGATACCGTCTGCTTCGTTAAAAAGCAGAATAGGGGCCATCTTGCTATGTTTTACCAGCCACTGATAATACTTAAATATCGCGCGGACTGTTTTCTCACTCTCCCCCACCCACTTACTCTTCAATTTACTGAGATCTATCTGCAATATATCTCGCCCAGTATTTCTGGCTAGCTGATAAACCGTCTCTGTCTTCCCGGTTCCAGAGGCGCCGTAGAACAGGCAATTGAAGCCCTTCCTCATAGATGCCGCCTCAAGACGGCTTTGGATTTCTTTGAAATGACTGTCCTCCAGGATTTCCGACAAGCGATATATTTGCGCACGAACTGGCTCGTTGTAGTAGAGCTCCCTGGCAACGATGGAATCTGCGTACACGATGTCCGGACATGTTCTTCTCACGTCCAGTTCTATGTCAAAATCAGTGAAGAATTTTTCCTTTGTATAATCGGTAAGAAAGAACGAATCTGTGTCGGCCATTCCATTGTCATTACCATATTCGACAAGTCCTTTCTGCTGGATCATCATACGGCCGTTTCTGATGGCAGTATATGCGGAGCGCAGACTCTTCGTTGCGCTTATGAACGAGAGGAGATTATCCTTTGGAAAAGAGTCCGAACCCTGGTTCACATAATTGCTGCACATTGCCATAAAAAGGAGGTATTCTATAGGTTCACTATTTGTAAAATCATATTCGGAAAGAGCTTTGCAGAAGGAAAGATGCCCGTTTTTCTTTACGAGTTCCTCTATAGATTGCTTCAGCTCTTCCGTCCGGAGCCGATTGTCTCCTTCATCAATAAACAACTTACCTATTCGGTCAAAGAATACCCCTGGGGTTAGTCCGGTGGTTTGTTCCTCCACAAAGGGTTCATCCTTTTTAATTGCCTCTATGACCTCAGGTGAAACCACGTAGCCATTTGACTCCGAGAATACGCCCATCGTAATGTTCTGCTTAATCATTCGACGTCTGATTAAGTCATCAAGGTCATTACTGTATTTAAGGAACTCAATGTTCGAGCACTTAAGCAAGGTACATATCTGTTTTACAGTGGTGCCTGTGCACGTGAAAGATGACTCCAGAATACAGGCCAAGAGAATTGATTGTATGAGCGATGTCCCCAATAATGCGCTGACGGTCTCTAATTCACATGAAATGATTGATGACGATGATTCGGATAATCCCTTTTCTTTCACGAAATCAAGGATTTTATTTAGGGCTGATGTGCAATCTATCTTACTCATAATGTATGTTCTATAAACCCATTACAATTATAGTAGGAGATTGTTACAGACTTACGCAGAATTTTGTAACAAATAGACTTATCAAAGTATAAATAATGGTATTTGTTAGTTCATTTTGTTATATTTGCGAATAGCATTTGCCATTTATTAAGGGTTATGAATAATATCGATTACTTTAAGCAAGATATCCATGTCGGTGACATTGCATCCATTGAATTAACATCAGGGAAAAGCATAAGTGGAAAAATCACCGATATTAGTAATGATTTTGTTTTACTCGAAACTGAAGCGGGTAAAAGTATGCGGCTTCTAGATGGCATCATAGGCGGCTGGGAGCTGATTACCAAAGAGGATATCGATAATACTGACGAAGACGATGATGAGTTGGAGTCTGATGGAAAGGTTATTTCCATCAACCTGGTTCCCATTACACGGTCTCAATTATCCTTATATCATGACCGTATTGTGTCGATGTTCCGCAGTTTGCTATCAAGTAATGTCAAATTGTCTTCTCCCCTTGATTCCAATGCTGTTATCTCCACAGTCAACGATGACGTGATTCTTGCGACACATGATAATGGCACACAATTACTGATTAGCAAAAACTCACTCATCGGCTATTCTGGCATCAATGATGACTTGCTTCAAGGCAAAAGGCTGTTTTGTGTATCTTCTGGGACGCCGGCAAAAGCCACACGCAGCAAATCAAACATTCTCTCGTTCTCTTTTTCTGACCTATTATGCATTTTAGACGAGGAACTTAATAAAGGGAATGTCACTCTCATAAACAGATTGTTTAAAATCATTAAACGTTTCCCATCTTTTTCTAAATGCCAGAAAGAGTTAAGAAGCATAAAAACTGAGTTCTTAAACTATCGCGCCACTCGTGTTTTAATTCGAGCCAATCAATCGTTCCCTATAGAAAAGAGAAAAGAGTACATCTCTTTCGTCGCGAATTATCTTAAGGATCATCAAGCAGATATTGATAGCCAACTTCCCCCGCTTCTTACAGAGATAGAAAGGGTATTTGGTTGCAAAATACCACGCAGATACTTACAGTTCACGATTAAAGCAATTCAGCAAAGGAAAGAGGAATTGTTACTCAACGAAGATGACGCGGATGAGTTAATCAATGATATTATTGAAGATCGCACTTCTGGTTTTAATCTAAAAGAAGACGACGTCGCGCAGCTATGCAAAGAATGCCTTTCGTTATATAAGCAGATTATCCTCTCCTCAAATGTGCGTGCGTCACAGATAGTTGAGCATAATTCGACAATAATTGGCCCTAGTACATATGATGTGGATTTTTGTGTAGCACAAACTCAAGATAATCAAACTGTTTATATTCGGAAAGAAGGCTTTGTCGGGGATCCTTCAATTCATCTAAAAAAAGGAGCCTTGGTTTTCTCGATTCTACGGGAGCCAACTTCAGACTCGATCTCCACCATTGGTTTGATGAACTATAACACAATCAACCAGTACTATGCAAAATCTATTAATGAAAGGACTTTTATTGAGGCGCTTTCAGTAGTCAGATATCTTTTTCATGCGAAGAGTTTTGCAAAGTATCAGAACTCTATAAAAGCCTTGCTTGACAAGGTTTATATGTTATATAAATTCGTTCAGAATAACGGTAATCTAGCCGAACAGGATATTGACCCCGCGCAATTGAAGTCATTTGTTTCTTTTTTAATAAAGAAAGAGAATCATAAGAAACCCATATCTGATCAAGGTATTGCAGATGCTTGCCGAATGCGATTTGGGCAATCTGTTGAGTTGAACAGAGCCGTGCGATTACGCGAAGAACTAGGACTAGCCGATCAGGCAAGTCGTCAAAGACTTTATCAGGAACAAAAGATTCAAGAGCAGTCTGAATGTTTCGACGATAGTGGTTGTTATCTTCTTCAAGACATTATTGGGCATTTAGTCAAAGACGAGGAGGCAATACCAACTAATGCTGAGATTGTCGTTGACGATAATAACGACCAACCCCAAGCTAAAACTGACGATGGACAGGCTGTAACCATTCAAAAAGACTTTTATATTGGAGATCCGTCATCTCTACAAGTCGAGCATACTCGTTTATTTGTCAAACCGCAGGATAGTGGCAAGTGTTTTATTGCTATACAGGAACAAACTTTTGGGGAATTGTTTCTATCCTATAATAACAGTTTATTTGAACATCGTTATCAAGATGTTATTTCAATAATTAAAGCTTTACGTTCTATCTCCAGATTCTCCTCTGTTGATAATGATCTCAAAGAGATTTACAATGTCGCTAAAGATGGCGTGCGGATTGAATCCAAAAAACAAATTGTTGATTTTGTCGATTTGTCCGAAGATGAAAGGACTGCTCTTAGAACTCTCACAAGGGAGATGATAGAAAGCGAAGATAAGAATAACCCTTTCTCTGATTATCAAATTGCAGGGGCATACAACTCAAAGTATAGTATTGTTTTAAACGTATCCGCAGTTGGGGTTGTCCGTAGTGAACTCGGCTTCGCTAGCGCAATTGAGAGAAAGAACCAATCATTGTTTATCGAATCAAATTGTTATATAGATAAGTACTTTATTTGGTATAATAATGGCGCTGCCAGAAATGAGAAATACCCTGAGATAAGATTCAAAGATGACGTGGTCGATCCTGAACTCTTATCAGAGCTTGAGTCTTTTAGGAAGGGGTCTCCTTCTATTCCTGCAGTATGTGCAACGGTGGTTGAAGGGAGGCACATTAGCGCTTCATTTATGGTAAAGCCTGGAACCTTCCATGAATTAACCCAGAAAGCTCGAGCTTTTGAGACATCAGGAAACGTGTCTACTGCTGAAGCTATACGTGAATTCCTCTCTAAGTGGGAGAATAATACCATAGCTGATAGTGATGATTCTGCTATCATCTATGGCCGCGCAAGGGAGATGAGACAGAATCGAGAGTATTCCGGTTCTGAAAGATTATATGAGATATTAATCGAAAGGAATTATCAGCTAGATACTGTGGTAAAGGATCTGGCCGACATGTACCGAGAAATGAATCAGCCAGGAAAGGCTATTGAGATTATGGAAAAGCATGTAGAGAAGATGAGTAATAAGTTGAAAGCATACAACTTCATGAGCAGTCTTTACTCTACGGCAGGGTTGTATTCTTCTAGTATTGAATACATTGAAAAAACAATCCAGTTAGCTCCTTCCAAAAACCATCACGCCATCTATTATAATCTCGCGAATCTTTGTATCCTAAATAAGGACATAGCGTCTGCAAAAAAGTACATTGAATTGGCTGTAAAGTTAAAGCCTACTAATAAGAAGTATAAGGTTCTTTTGGGAAAACTTACCACTCATAAAGGGTCTGAAATCGTCCGCTTAGAGAAATCACTCACCTTCAAGATGCCCTCATTGATTGAGTATGATATACGTAGTATTAATCCTTATGAAATTGGAGAAGAAGCAGCGCGCCTTTTAAATAAGATAAAGACCTCTGAAGAATCTCAGATGATTGAAGAAAAACGTAATAGCATCCTTGAGTACGCGAAAGAAAGATATTCTTATCAACTAAGTAGCGCTTGTGTTGACTCGGCTCAAGATTATATGCTTGCTATTCAATCTATAAAGAATACTGAGATCGTGTCGGCGGGTATAGCCTTCTTGATGACATATTTGGTTTCAGACACATCTTCACTTCAAAACAATCCGCTCCCGACGAGTGTTTCTTCACTTATTAGTAAATATAAACCAGGCACAAACGCAAAGTTGCCGACTGCTATGGAATATCTGTTATGTGCCATTGATAAGAGTTGCTTGCCAACTATTCTGAAGGAACTACATAAAGATACCGAATGGGGGACGTTCATTTGTAGAGTATTATCGTTGCCAGAAACAATGGATGAAAAGGAATTTGTTCTTAGATCCACAAAGGCTATCGAACAATTTCAATCCAAATCAGATTATATTTGTCGAACTCTTCAACGTATCAGTATTACCGAGAGTCCACATAAACAGTATAAGGATTTAGTAGGTATAATCAGCGAACACAGTCCCATTTTCTTGCATCAGTCTGACGTCGAGGAAATACAAAACCTACTGCGCATCATTCAGCAGGTTGATGACACGATTAAATGTGACGATTTCAGGATTGCTGAGGACAGAACAAAGAGACTGAAAGAAGTTATAATGTCTACGATTAAGGGGATTGGGAAAAGACCAACTACTTTATCGGCGGTGTATTTTATTCCCGTGCTTGAAAGGTGCAGCAACATCATTGATTCGAATCTTTCAAGACTTGCATCAGTCAAGTCCCCAAGTTTGGATATTATTTCTATTGCTCCTGCAAGAGAAAGTGACAACAAATGTTCTCTTATACTCAAAGCCATTAACAAGGAAGGACACGCGCCTGCTACATTAACGAGCATTCGTATAACTGAGCTTAATGGAGTAGACGTAACCTCCAAAGCATACAATCACGGCTCCAGGCGGGTACTCTATGGCGGGGATGACTATACGTTTGAGATAGGTATTTCGTTAACTGCAAATGACTTGGCCTCGCGTGTGTTGAATTCTATTAAATGCAACGTAATATACTACGATAAAGATAGTAAAGAGTATTCTGTGGACATACTATTAAAACCTATCCGAATTGATGACTCCTTACATTTTAAGCCCTATGATAATAAGTTTCTAAAATGGGCTGACGGGAAGGAAGTTCAAGATGTAAGCATGATGAAAGGTCGTGACGTTTTAATTGATCATATTGCATCTACGGCTTTAGAGGGTGGGAAGAACTTCATCATCTATGGCCAAAGGCGTTCGGGTAAATCAACTGTACTGTACCATGTTAAGGAAAAACTAAGAAGCACTCACAAATGTTTTGTCGCTAAAATGTCACTTCTGGGCCTTTCAGCAGATGACGATGAAGAAGATACCTTTCTTGGTGATTTGTATTATGTTATTCTCTCCGGGATCCAAGACCAGATTCGAATTGAGAATCGAGAAGTATATAGAAAAGTGTTTGGCGAAGGACTGGATTGTGATATAATAAGGAAAAACCCCGGAGGAAAGTTTTCATTCTATTTGAATCGGATAAAAGATGTTATCATTGATCAACTTGGGTATGATAACGATAGGATTATTTTACTGATAGATGAGTTTACCACGTTGTATCAAGAGATTCTTGACAAGCATATTTCTGGAGTCTTTGTTCAGAAAATGAAAGAATTAGCGGAAGCTGAAAGCATTACGTTTGTTTTGAGCGGGCACGATGTGATGCCGAAGTTTATAGAAGCGTATCCCAACGAATTTGCCATTTTTGAAAAAAAACAACTCACATGCATTGAAGAGAAGTTCGCACGCGAACTTATTGAGATGCCGGTATGGGATAACGAGTCTAACTCTAGCCGATTTGATATAGCCGCCGTTGATTATTTGGTTGATATTACGGCATGTAGTCCATTCTACATCCAAATCCTTTGTGCTAAAATTGTTGATTATGCCAATAAGCACTCCATCTCAATAATTACTGAGTATGACGCAAAGACTGTTGTTGCCGAATTAATTAACACACAAACGTTAACAAGAGGCAATTTTGACAATCTCATTCCCGCAAGAGAGAATAAGAAATTTCACGAACGCGTTTATGGCTTATCAATGGATGAGGTCTCTAGAGTTTGCCATGAAGTTGCTCAGTTCAACCAAGAATATGTTCAAAGATCAATTATATCAAGCGTAAAGAGTAGCGGCAAGTTAAAAGAGATTATTTGCTATCTGCATGATAGAGATGTTATAGATTATCACCCACAGTATGGCCCTGAATACATCAAGATTAAAGTGTCATTGTTCAAAGAATGGTTGAGAAAAAATGAAATATAAAGAAAACATTTACCGTACAGCAGGAGGTATCGTATCTGGTGATTCATTCATCGGTCGCGTACAGGAACTACGCGAATTAAAAGAAAGAGTATGGGGAAACCCTCTAGCAAATGCTCAGATTGTCGGCTTGCCCAAAGTCGGCAAAAGCAGCCTTATGTATCGGCTGAAAGAAGAGATTGAAAGCCAGTGGGAAACAGAACATTGTCTAGTGGTCTGGTATACCTTCAATGATTATAGTGATCCAGCTATTGAAGGCACCCCTTCAGACGTGTTCTTGGATATTATTGACTGTACTCTAAACGAACTTAAACGTCATGGTTTTGAGGATCCATATGTGACTGATTATGCGAATAGAGCGAAGAGACAGAATATTCGTTTCGCGCAATTCGCTCAAGAGGTGACATCGTTCTTCGACGAAATAGCGTATCACAAAATCAGGGTTTTATTATGCCTCGATGAGTTTGATTATAGTAAAGATGTCTTAACACGTGTTTACTATGGACTGCTTCGGAAACTGAGCTATGAGAAAAGCTACATCGGGATAGTAACTACATCTAGGAGAACAATTTTGGACATCGAGAAGGATTCTGGTGGCGGTTCATCCTTTTACGAAACTTGTCTTCCAATATATTTGAAACAGTTTACAGACGACGAGATCGCCCTTTTTCGTAGTTTTGCCGGTGAAATTCAAGAGGACGATAATGAACAGATATCTCGCGCCGCTGGTAATCATCCCTATTTAAACGCCATTATTCTCTCAAAGTACTACAATGATGGCAACATGAGCAAAGCAATAGAGGATCGTTATCAAGAAGTTCTTTCTTATTACACACGTCTTTTTACTCGTGTTTTGAAGAAAGACCAACTTGCTGATAAAGTGCTGTTTATTTACAGTGGTTTTCTAGATGCCGTTTCACAAGAGGAAGAAGATTACATATTAAAGAAATATGGTTTGTTTGTTGAAGAAAAAGCTAACGACATAAATGAGGACACGCAGTATATTCCTTTTTGCAGTTCCTTCGATGAATACCTTAGACAAAAGTATAGAGAGAATCCGTACAATCTGACTTGGCCTCGAGCCGAGAGGGGGCTCCGGCAGATTATATCTAATGCTTTGATGGAGATATATGGTAAGGACTACAGTAAATGGAAGGAACCGATTAAAGACATTATTGAAAAAACCAACCGTAAAAATGGCCCTGAACACTACCTAAGGCTTGAGGGACAAATGGCGAGCGAAATATCTCACTACCCAGGGAGTGGCTCTCTGAATCTTGTTGATCAATTTTACCCAAAGGATTATTATCCTTTTATTGAAAGGTATTGGGAAGACTCTATCAGTCAGATTCTCGGGCATGACCTAGAATATTGGAAGAAGAGACTTGAGTTTATTGCAAACAAGGTGCGTAATCCAGAATCCCATAGCCGCTTGCTTTTAGATGAAAAAACTAAAAGTGATGCATCTTTAATATGTCTGGAAATAATCAATTGCGCCGAAAAGAAGTTTGGCCACATCAAATAACCTTTTTACGTCTCTGGGTATTGCCCAGAGATTTTTTTTACGAGTCCAACAAATTGTTCATAGAACTCATGCCCATCTTCAGTGTCTTCAACAATTACGTCGTCACCCAAAGAAAGGATCTTAGACATAAGTTCCTTGTTGGGAATGACCTCTAAGCTCACGACACCCGGGTGAAATTGATCTTTGAATTCGCAAACAACTACTTGGGTCGGCAATGGCTTCGTGATTATGCGTCCCCAAGCATCTATGCTATGCACCGACAATTCTATTCTGTGCCTCCTGGTCGCGCCAAGATTGTTTGAAACACCAACACGAATATCGAAGTAATTCTCAGAATACTTTTCTGGCCTGTCCTCAGCATAATGACCAATTGCCGTCGGAGCCATTTCCAAACGATCCAATGGGACCGAGGTATAAGGGCCATAAGGCTTGCTCCAGCCAAATGCAAACCATCGTTCGTTGTACTGCTTCAGCAAATATGGATGAAAGTCGTACTCTAGCTCTTCTCCCTTGAACGTCTTATATTGGATATGAAGCACCTGCTTCTCTGTCATGGCGCGGTAAAATAACGGACGGAATTCCCGCCCCTTCAGTCGTCGGTTGTCTTCATAGTCCACATAGATCGGTCCTTTTTGGTAGTCCGACTCCACTCGGCTTTTGATTGCAAACAGCACCTCTTCAAAAGTTTCGTCGCTAACGGTTCCTTTCAGCCTTTTGAGGGCACTTACCAAGTGCTGATACTCACTGTCGGACATTCCACCGGTGAGGATTTCCATGATAGAAAACCCTTTTACCTTATAATAATAGCGTCGGCATCGAGTATCCTCGGGCGATCGGTCATCAACCAGCATATCGGGGAAGTTATTATCGATGAGGGTCTTCCTAAACAATGCTATGTCCTTTTGGAAACTAGCCTGAAACGCAATAGGATTCTTTCGGTCACGGGAACCTATTGTGGCCTTCTCCGAAATACCACTTGTCCTATACTCATCGAATATTTGCTGCTGGCTTAGGGGCACCCCTCCTCCCAGCAACTTATCAAGGACTTCCCAGCGATACTCCTTCGTTTGCAATCGTGACTTCGACATATGCGGATATATTTTTTTACGAAAATAAGAAAACTTCCTGTAACATCAAAGAAAAAATAGGTATAGGGATATGTGAAACCAATAAAAAAGTAAGAAAATGAGAATCGAAACCAGCAAAACAACCGCAACCACGACCACGGTAATTACCCCTGCCAACCTTGGCCTCATCTTCCCAGAGTTCGGGACCAAGGCGCCAGACGTGCCCCACTACGATTCTGAAAAGCACATGTATATCGTAGACCAGTACTGCTCGGCTGCCGGCAACCGCGCCATCACCTATGTGGCGGTGGGACGGCAACTGGTTGTCGAGGTAGCCATCGGATTGTACCATTGCTGGACGCTGCTGAACAAGGTAAGGCTCCTCATCCCGCACGGGAAGCAGTTCGAGGTAGTAAAAACCTTCGAATGGCAAGGGACTGTGCTCTATGAGCTGGCCGAACTTCGGAACCAGATTGCCTCACTGGCTACCGAATACGCCTTGGACAACATCGGTTTGGCTGGCGGTGAGGTTACCAAGGATGTGAGCAGATTTGTCGGGGGGATGGTAGCCGACCTTCTTGCCCAGGACGTGGATAGCCAATTGGAAGACAACGGGCTTGAAATCCTGCGGGCTTATTGCCGGCAGATGAATCTTTGCAAAGACTTTGTAACATCCGACAGATAAAACAGTATATCATTTCTAACCAAATCACGAAAACTATGGAAAAAGCTATTGCCCTTACGGTTCAAAACGCCCTCCCCCAGCTCGCCGGGGACATTACTTACAATGACATCGCCAAGATGTTCCTTACCCCAGGACATGTATCCCAAGCAGGGAACATGTACCAGGAAGGTGTCCGCCTCTCCCGGCAGATGGCGGTGAAATTCAGCATTGGGCACGGCTACGCTCACAGCTTTCTGAACGGCATCCAGGTGTTCATGTGGGACGGAAACAAACCGAGAATGGTCGCCCAGCGGACCTACTCAAACTTCTGGTGGAACGACCGGGATACCAACCGCGAAGTAAAGGGTGTCGTCAAGGAGTACCTGATCAATGAGAGCAAGGTGCAGGGCGTGCACGGAATCACTGACAGCGACTTCGATAGGATTGCTTCGAATCTGGTGGGAGACACCCTGCAGACCACTGTGATGCTTGGCGCTCAGATGTTGGATAACAATAGCACCCTGTACCTCAAGGGCTAGTAACGATAAACCATTAACCGAGTAACTATAACCAAAACCGAAAGAACTATGGAAACCAAAAACATTACCACCCAGACCTTCGACCTTGAAAACAAGGAAATGTGCAATGCGTACGACCTCATTGCCAAGACCAACAACAGCTTTTTCCTGACCGGCCGCGCCGGTACAGGTAAAACCACCTTCCTGCAAAAGGTCCAGGAGTGTGTGAACAAGAACTTTGTGGTCCTTGCTCCCTCAGGAGTGGCTGCCATTCACGCCGGTGGCCAGACCATCCACTCGTTCTTCGGTTTTGGCCTGGGAGTTCTCGGCCCCCGGGACATGGGCCAGATGAACGCTTCCAAGATCTCGCTGGTCCAGAAAATCGACACCATCATCATCGATGAGGTGTCCATGGTCCGCTGTGACATCATCGACGGCATCGACCGGATGCTCCGCTACTACCGGCACTCCTTCCAGCCCTTCGGCGGCATTCAGATGGTCTTTGTGGGCGACTTGTTCCAGTTGCTTCCGATTGCCACGTCGGAGGACCAGCTCACTCTCCGCAGCATCTACGGTTCCAACTGCTGGTTCTTCTACAAGGCGCGCTGCCTGGAGAACAATTCCCTGCCGAAAATCGAGTTCCAGAAGATTTACCGGCAGAGCGACCCCACCTTCATCAACCTGCTGGAGCATTTCCGCACCGGACATGTGAACCTGGACGACCTGAACCTGATTAACAGCCGCGTCATCCCGCCCTACGTAAAGCGTGACGAGCATGAAATGCGCATTACGCTGACGGCTTACCGCAGCGATGCACGGATCATCAACGAGAACCGTCTTGCAGAACTTCCCGGCGACACCTTTACCTATGAGGCCGCCTACGAGGGCAACGCAAGCAAGCTCAAGGACGTGGTGGAAGACAAGCTCGTGCTGAAGGAAGGCGCCCAGGTGATGTTCCTCCGGAACGATACCACCGGTCGCTGGGCTAACGGAACGCTGGCCAGAGTCGTTTCCCTGGACAAGACGGGAATCACGGTGGCGCTGGAAGGCGATGAGGAAACCCAGATTCCCGTCGGCCAGCAGAAGTGGGAAGCGTATGAGTACGAGTACGATGAGAAGGAGAAGGTGTGCAGAAAGAAAGTCGTAGGAAGCGTCACTCAGTTTCCCTTGCGTCTGGCATGGGCCATCACCATTCACAAGAGCCAGTCCCTGACCTTCGACAAGGTGGCCGTGGACTTTGGCCGCGGTGCGTTCACCTATGGCCAGGTGTATGTGGCGCTGAGCCGCGCTCGGAGCCTTGCGGGACTCACCCTGGTGAACCCCATCGACTTCAGCTCGGTCCGGGTCTCCCGCGATGTACAGGTCTTTGCCACCTCCTACAATGACCAGAACGTGATTGAAACGGAACTGGCCGTGGGTGAAGCGGTCCAGGAGTTCGAGCGTCATCGTGACCATGACGGGGCCGCCTGCCGGCTCTTTGCGATGTGCAACGAGGAAGCTCACAACGGTGATGTTCGCCGGGCCTATGAACTGCTCAACAGAGCCCTCTCCTACGTGGCGGATGACAGCTGCCTCTTCGGCATTGATTGGGAGCTCATCCCCAACGACAACCGGGAGTCCATCATCCTGAACGCCGCAGGACTGATCTACTCCGGCAAGGCCAAAGAGAGTATCCGGCTGCTCACTACTGTGGTCTCCGCCTCGGACGAGAACTTCAACGGCCTGTACCTGCTGGCGAGGGCCTTGGAGGAGTGCCAGGACTGGGAATCCGTGGAGATTCTGTACAACCAGATGATCCGCCTTTTCGAAAAATCGGCCGACTACGGAACAGACTCCCCAGCCTACCGGAAGTTCAGATACCGTTTGGCCATCCTCAATGAACGGCAGTACGGAGACCCCGGCTTCCACATCATCAAGGAACTCATCTCGGAGAATCCCTACTACGACAGGTATCACGCCGACCTGCGATGGATGCTCCAGAAACGGAAGGAGGAGTTTGGTTACCAGCCTGACGAAGGAAACCCGCTGATGAACCTACTGATGAACGATACCGTTTCGGAGGAAGACTTCCTGCAGGCACTGAAGAAGGAACGCTCAGAGAAGACGGATGCCTGGCTCAGTTACCGACGGTACGTCAGCCGCCTGAGACCCAAAGTATATCAGGAGACAGAGGAAAACTCATGATTTACCATGTAACATCTGCCTAACCAGTATGTATAACAGAAAAAAGCAAAGAAATATGGAAAAGATTTTTACCCCCGGTTATGTTACCGTTATCCGTAAGAAAGACGACGACTATACCACTGTCTACGTCACCTCCAGCAAGGTCCTCCACGGTTTAGACACCAACGAAAACAAGGTCAGAGAAGGAGTTATTGCCAGGCTCCGTAAGGACCCGTCCGTAGTCTGCGTGCTGGAGAACAAAATGGGCTACTGCGAGGAAACCTTTGAGCACAAAGGGTTTGTTTTCACGGTAACTATCCGTGAAGGCCGTGGATGTGTCCAGCCATCCTGCGGAATGCAAGTCCACTACAACAAGGAGCTGGTATACGAAAACACCTACGAGGACCGGAAGGACGAAGAAGGTTTTATTGATAAGACCACCTTGGATGAACTTGGTTCTGACATCAGGAGGATCCTGCAGGACATCGACATGGAGTGCTATGAAGACTTTGTGGATGAGGACAGCGTCAACTTCCAACTGGCGGAGCCGGAGCAAGAGCTTGAGGACATGTACGAGGTCGCCTTGCTCCTGAAGGAAAACGGCTATGAGTATGAGCGCCTGCACACCATCGGCTACGTCAGTGAGCCTTGCCTGGTCGTCCACGAAAATGACCTGGTGATGATTGCGGAAAAGCATTTCAGCGGAGGGTTCTTCGTGGAGATGAAACGGATTCTGGGAACAAAGGAGAACTATCGTCTGGAAGACATCCTGAAGCACGCTACGGAGGCACTGGATGTGGAAACTTTCCAGTACAAAGATGGCTCCTGGGCGTTCCGCAAGCCCATTTACTACGAGCTGTACGAAAGCAATTTCCTAACGAAGTTCGAGGAAGCCGTGGGCGAAATCCGCGAAGCCATCCGCAAGGTGGAAAACCACGCCGGCGCTTACGCAGAAGACGTCAGCCCTTTCAAGACGTACCGTGACCTGTTCACGTATGAGGTAATCGACCAGTCCCTGGCCCTCTCCAAGCTCATGATCTAACCAATAACCAACAACGATACTTTCACGCATATGAAACACATCGCAACCCTCCTGGCAGCCATGCTGCTGACCCTTCTGAGCGCCAACATCTACGCCCAGAAGAAAGCCGACAACGACTACAACCTCAAGAAGGCCTACGAGGTCCTGAACGACGAAAAGGACGAGGCCAAGGCACTGGAGCTGGTGAACAAGCAGCTCCGGGAGACACCGGACAACGTGGACGCGCTGATGCTCCGCATGAAGCTCTACCGCAGCAAAAAGGACTACGGTTTGGCCCTCCAGGACATCAACCACGTCCTGAAGGTGAACAAGCCCAAGAAGACCGACCTGCAGACCTCTGCCATCCACTGGTGGAAGGCCTACATCTACAACGACATGGGAGACAAGAACAACGAACTCGCCTCCCTCAAGACCGCCTACGAACTGGCCAAGAAGGACAATAGGGACAACTTGCAGAACATCTCTTTCGACTACGCCCAGGCGCTGTATGACAACGATGACCTGGCGGGAGCCGATGTCATCTACAGGAACATGCTCAAGGAAAATGAGGCGGACCAGACGGCCATGATCGGCCTGGCCAGGAACCTCATTGACAGGAAGCAGTACCAGGAGGCCATCGAGGAGCTGGATAAGTGCCAGCGCTATGATGCCGACTACGCCGAAATCTACCGCTTTAAACTGCGCGCATACCGCCGTATGGGGGAAGATACCAAGGCGATAGACGCCGCCATGGACTGGCTGGACAAGAACAGCGACGCTGACTTTGAGCAGATTATCACGGCTGCCAAGAAGCGCCCCAACTACGCCGAGGCGCAGATGAAATCGCGTGCCAAGAAGAGCGAAAGTCCCATTTACTGGAAAGCCCTTCTGTGCAGGTTCTATGAGGGACTGCGCCGTTATCCGGACGCCATCCGTCTGTATGACGAGCTTGAGAACGACTATGGACGGGACAACCATATCAACCTCTATCGCTCGGACGCATATTATGAACTTGGCCTGATCGACAAGGCCATCGAGGACATCTCCAAGGCCATGGAGAAAGAACCGGACTGGTACTTCCTGTCCACACGTGGCAACTATTATACCGGTGCCGGCGAGTATGAGAAGGCCATCGCCGACTACACGGCGGCCATAGATGACAATCCCAGCAGCTCCTTCCCGTACTACCGCAGAGGCTGGTGCTACGAGCTCATGGGGAACAAGGCCAAGGCCCTGGAGGAGTACAATATGGGCATTGACATGCAGGAAGAGTACGCTTACCTGTATCTGATGCGCGGTGAACTGCTGCTGGAACAAGGCAATGAGTTAGAGGCCAAGGCAGACTTTGAGAAGGTCCTCCAGCTCGATACCCTAGTCGACGACAATTCCTGCAGGATGTATGCGCTGCATTTCCTGGGCAAGGATGAAGAGGCGAAGGAATGGATGGACAAGATCATTGCTGATGATCCCGACAATTCCGGGAATTACTATGACAAGGCCTGCCTGTACGCCAGAATGGGTGACGCCGCCGGAAGCATTGCCGCGCTCAGAAGTGCATTCGAGAAAGGTTTCCGCCGCTTCTCCCACATTGAGCATGATGATGACCTGGATTCGGTACGGGAGCTGCCGGAATTCAAGGAATTGATTCGCGAGTACAAGGAGAAGCATGAAGCCTTCCTCAAGGATAACGATATCGCCGTCCCCGACAGCGGAGAATCCCTGACTGAAATTGATTTCAAGCGCCACAATGGCGGCACCTTTGAAATTCCCTGCGACATCAACGGCCTGGCGCTCCAGATGATCTTCGACACCGGAGCATCCGATGTCACCATCTCCTCCGTGGAAGCCAACTTCATGTTCAAGAACGGCTACCTATCCGAGAAGGACATCAAGGGCAAGCGCTACTACCAGGTAGCCAACGGCCAGATCAATGAAGGCACCGTCATTACCCTCCGCGAGGTTAAGATCGGAGACGTAGTCCTAAAGAACGTGGACGCATCTGTGGTCAAGAGCCAGAAGGCTCCCCTGCTGCTTGGCCAGAGCGCCATGGAACGCTTCGGCACCATCACCATCGATAACCAGAACAACAAACTCATCATCAAGCACTAGTTTATGTGGCCATTTATTCTCTTTTTAGCCGTGTTTTGTGCCGTACTTGCGTACCTCCTGGTGAACGAGTTTAAGAAGCGTTCAAATCTCCTTGAGGAATACTGTGAGATTAAGGCTCGACAGGACCTTGCTGCTGAGGCCGAATTCAAACATCCGGAGATCAAGGAGGATGCAGATGCCCGACAGAAACCGATGTCTGTGGAATCCATACGAACGGCCCTCCGTTTCAATGGAATCTCCCCAGAGATCCCGGACACGCATGAGCCCGGTATCGTTCACTTTAGTATCGGTGACACCAAGTTCCGCATCAACGCTGAACACCTCCCTTTCATGTCCATTGAGGTGGGATACGGCCTGAAAAACGAACCTAAGGAGGACACGGCTCTGATGTACCAGGCTGCGGCGGATGTCACATCACGGATGTTCATCGGCAAGGCCTACATCATGGGAGACGCAGAAGCCATCATCTTCAGCGTGGAACTCCTGTGTGATTCATATATGCATCTTAGGAATAACCTCAAGCAGTATCTGGACATCTTGTCTGATATCAACAAGCGGTTCTACGAAGCTCACGAGGCGTTGACGGAACGCCGGAAGGAAGAGCGGGAAGCCGTCTTCTCCGGCAACTGTTACGTGCAGGACTCCCCTGCCGCTCATAAAGTACAATCTTAACAACGGCACCCAAAGGCCCGGGGTTATGAGGCGTGAAAGGTAGCCTCGGGCCTGCCGTTTTTGCAAGTATCTCAATGAATATGGAATTAAATCAAAGCACTTTGCTGATGTTCGTGCAGACCCATCAGCTTAAAGGTTCTTTCCGGGAAGAACTGATGCGTATTATCAAAGCACATCCCGGTCAATCACTGGTTGCCCTTCAACTATCTGATGCTAGAACAGGAAAGCAAGTCCTGTTTGCGTCCAACAAGTATCGGGTAGCTATCTCGGAAGACATAATTGGAGAATTAAAGAGCCTTAACGTCGAGACGAGGGTACTGGATTATCAGGATTCGAATGACGTGCGTAACAACGAACTGAAGTAGCTCTATGGCATTTTTAAGACACGAGTTGGCCATTGACCTGGGAACGGCCAACACCGTTATATTCAAGGACGATGTAGTAGTCCTTGACGAACCCAGTATCATTGCAGTGGAAACCAAGACGGGTAAGCTTGTAGCCATCGGTCATGAGGCACAGCTCATCGAGGAGCACACGAATCCTGGCATCTACACCATTCGCCCCCTTATGAACGGCGTCATTGCCGACTACGATGCGGCCGAGATGATGCTGGGCGGCTTTATTAAAAAAGCCATTGGCAACAAGAAACGCCTTGTGAAGCCGGTGATGAAGATAGTCATCGGCATCCCTGGAGGTAGCACTCCTGTGGACAAACGTTCAATTCGAGACTCGGCCACGCATGCGGGAGCGCACGACCTCTATATGATTTACGAGCCTATGGCATCAGCGCTTGGTATTGGTCTGGACGTGGAAGCGCCCAATGGTAATATGGTCGTCGATATCGGTGGCGGTACTACGGAAATCGCCGTTATTTCTTTAGGTGGCATCTGCGAATCTGCAAGCATTCATGTGGCGGGTAACGAGATCACCACCGATATCGTAGACTACCTAGCGCAGCAGCACAACATAAGCATCGGCCGTACTACCGCCGAGCAGATCAAGTTCGCCATCGGCTCTGTGATTCCAGATTTGCCGCCAGAAGATGAGCCGGAGGATTTCCACATCATTGGCCGAAATATGGTCACAGCCCATCCAGCAGAGGCCATGATATCCTACAAGGAAATCTCCGCCTGTATCGACAAGACCATCTCAAAGATTGAAGGAGAGATTATCAAAGTCCTCCAGCGGACTGAACCGGAACTGTACTCCAACATAGTGAAGAACGGTATCTGGCTTGCCGGTGGCGGTTCCCTACTCCGCGGGATTGCCCAACGGTTCACCGAGAAGGTGAACATTCAGTTCCACGTCGCGGAGGACCCGTTGAAGGCAGTGGCCAGAGGAACCTGTCTAGCCTTGAAAGGGACAGACAAGTACCAGTTTTTTGAACGGTAAACATCATCCAATATGCTTGAGCTACTGTTTCATTTTTGTTGCTGCCTGATGCAAGGGTTGGGCAATCTGTTTGGTCTCTCCTACCAGACCGTCAACGTCATACTCTTCTGCTATGTTGAGCCTATCTTTACTGGGCTTATGATTGTTTTGGCCATAATGTCATTTTACAAACTGCCGGTAAATACAGTTGGAATCTGGATCTTCCGAATAGTAGTAGCATCAGTCATTCTCCTCCTTCTAATAGGCGGTTTTTACTTCGTGTTCCAGGGAATGATGTATTACACCGGATATTCGGATCAGCCGTTTATAGATTTCTACGTACCCCATTCCACACATGTGGACAAGCTATTTAACGGGACAGTAGACTGGCTCGAGAAT
>JAEEGL014832890.1_pt1 | contig 21851 bp, 36 predicted proteins | sample 9134231 | NCBI WGS metagenome assembly JAEEGL01 (sample SAMN16246548, study PRJNA631951) | gut metagenome | biome: gut microbiome; feature: rumen; material: fiber-attached | host: Bos | place: Iran: Karaj | collected 2018-10 | reverse complement strand
TATCGCGGTTTTGGAGAGACGGATCACTTTTCTGGAGACCGCGATTTCCCTCTCCCTTTCGGATTCGGCTTCCCTCATGGCTTCGGAAGCCGCTCCGGCCGATTCTTCAAGCCCTTTCATGCATCCGGATTCTGCCGCGCGTATAACAGATATTCGGAATAGTGATAAACGAAAAGAGGTATAATCCGCCGGATCACATGAGCTATTCAGACGCATTATCCAAAACCCTGGAGGATCTCGGGGCGGCCGAGGGATCCGTTCTATCCGTTTCGAAGGACGGGCGCACTTACAGGGGCACGCTGATGCCCCACCACGAATTCAGTTCTCCCGACGTGATCATCCTGAAGATGAAAAGCGGATACAACGCGGGAATAAGGATCACCGGTTCCGCAGTGATAACGGTAGAAGGGAAGCCCGCCGCCAGGGAAAGGGCGGAGACCGCGGTGGAGTACAGAAAGGGCCTTCCGAAGCTGGTCCTCATAGGCACCGGCGGAACCATCGCGTCCTACGTGGACTACAGGACCGGCGCCGTCCATCCGGCTCTCTCCACCTCCGATATGGTCAACGCGGTTCCGGAGATCAGGGATATCGCCAACATCGACGCCAAGGTTCTTTTCTCCATCTTCTCCGAGAATATGAATGTCGAAAACTGGCAGAAGCTGGCCGAAGCCGTCGCTGAAGAGATTAACGCCGGCGCTGACGGGATCATCATCCCCCACGGCACTGATACCATGGGATACACCGCAGCGGCTCTGTCCTTCATGCTCGGGGACGTTCCCAAGCCGGTGATACTCGTCGGGGCCCAGAGATCCTCGGACCGCCCGTCGTCCGACGCGAGCAGCAACCTCATGGCCTGCGCCAGATTCTGCACGTCCGGAAAGCGCTCCGGAGTTTTCGTTGTGATGCACGATACTCTCGGGGACGATTCCTTCGCCGTGCATGCCGGGACCAGAGTGAGGAAGATGCACACTTCCCGCCGCGACGCGTTCCGCAGCATAAATTCCCTTCCCGCCGCAAGGATGGACGCGTCGGGAAACATAGACTTCATTCTTCCCGGGAAGCCCGTTTCCGGCGGAAAAGCGGTGGCCAGAACCGGGATGGAGAGGTCGTGCGTTCTTCTCCAGTATTATCCCGGAATGGATCCTTCCGTTTTCGAGAGCATTTTCATGAATTCCAAGGGCATAGTGATCGCCGGTTCCGGGCTGGGGCACGTGAACGAGAACATGATCCCGCTGATCAAGAGGGCGTCTGACCGCGGAGCGGTAGTGATTATGACGTCCCAGTGCCTGAGCGGAAGAACGAATCTGAACGTATACAACACCGGAAGGGACATTCTGGCCGCGGGCGCGGTCACGGTGTGGGACATGCTTCCGGAAACCGCCTACGTCAAGCTCATGTGGGCGCTGGCCAATTCTTCCTCTCCGGAGGAAGCGAAAAAGATCATGAAGACTCCTCTCGCGGGGGAGATGTCCGACAGGAGGACCGAGAATGACTGAAGAATACGAAATGATGTGCGGAATCGAGATCCATCAGCAGCTGGACACCGCTAAGCTGTTCTGCTCCTGCGAATCGAAACTCTGCGAGGAGGGGTACGGAAACTACTTCAGAAAGCTCAGGCCCACCACCTCCGAGATGGGGGAGATCGACCGCGCCGCTCTGGCCCAGTTCAGGAGACATCTCGGATACAGGTATCAGTGCTGCCGGGGGACGTCCTGCCTCGTGGAGCTGGACGAGGAGCCCCCGCACGACGTCAATCCGGATGCGATGGACATCTCCCTCACCTTTTCGGAGATGCTCGGAGCGGACATCGTCGACGAGGTCCATTTTATGAGGAAGATAGTCGTCGACGGATCCAACACGTCCGGATTCCAGAGGACCGCCCTGATCTCCACCGGCGGAAGCGTGGACGTCGGCGGAAGGAAAGTGGGGATACTGTCCGTATGTCTCGAGGAGGACGCCTGCCGCAGGGTGGAGACCAGCGGGGACGAGGTCACCTGGAGGACGGATCGTCTCGGGATTCCCCTGATCGAGGTGGCTACCGCGCCGGATATGAGGACTCCGGAGGAGGTCATGGAGGTCGCCTACCGTCTCGGAACGCTTCTCAGAGCCACGAAGAGGGTAAAGAGGGGTCTGGGTACCATCCGTCAGGATCTCAACATCTCGATTCCCGGAGGCGCCCGCATCGAGCTGAAAGGGGTAGGGGAGCTGCGCATGATCCCGGATTACGTTCGCAACGAGGTCGCGAGGCAGAAAATGCTGCTGAAAATCAGGAGCATACTGTCGGAGAGGGGAACTTCTCCGGTCAAGTTCGAGCCCGTCGACGTCACGCACATATTCGCCGGTTCCGAGTCCAAAGTCATCAAGGGGGCTCTTTCCGACAAGGGAAAAGTCATAGCCGTCCGTCTGCCCGGTTTCGCCGGCGTAATGAACGGAGACGGAGGAACCCTGAGGCTCGGCGCCGAAATGGCCCAGAGGGCGCGGGCGAAGGGAGTCAAAGGCATCTTCCATTCCGACGAGCTTCCCAACTACGGAATCACCCAGGAATATGTGGACAGGCTGAAGGAATTCTTAGGGATGGTTTCCGGAAACGACGCCTTCGTCATATGCGCCGCGAAAGAGAAGAAGGCAACAGATGCGCTGGAAGCCGCGACTGAGAGGGCTAACGAGGCGCTTTCCGGAGTTCCCGAGGAGACCAGGGATCCGCTTCCGGACGGAACCACGAAGTACTCCAGGCCTCTGCCGGGAGCCGCGAGGATGTATCCGGAGACGGACGTTCCTCCTTCTCTGATTTCAGATGCCATGATAGGAAAGATCAGGGACAACATGCCGGAGTTCCCGGAGGAGACCGAGAGGCGTCTGACGGAGCAGTACGGAATCAACTCCCAGCAGGCCAGGCAGATCGTTAGGCAGAGCGACGACGAGCTGTTCGAGAAGCTCGCCGGAGATTCGATGGCATCCGTCGCGGCCGCCACGCTTCTAAGCACGTTCAGCGAGATGGAGCGCGACGGTTCGGATCCGCGTTCTATTCCAGAAGACGGTCTTCTGCACGCTTTCGTTCTTCTCAGAGAAGGAAAATTCGCCAAAGAGGCGCTCCCCCAGCTTCTCAGGGAGATGGCTTCCGGCTCCTCTCCGGAGGAATCCGTCCGCAAGCTCGGGCTGGGAACAGTGGATGCGGACGAGGCGTACGGAATAATCAGGAAAATCGTCTCTGAACGCGGAGATTTCGTCCGCTCCAAGGGAATGGCTTCCGTAGGACCTCTGATGGGGCCGGTCATGGGGGCTCTCAAAGGAAAAATGGACGGAAAACAGATAAACGGGCTTCTGACGCAGGCCGTCAGGGAGTATCTGGGATGAATTCCCCGCTTCCGGTCTTCCCGGCCGGGAGCGTTATCTCCAGAACCGAGAGTTTCTCGAAAAACAGTTTCAGCTCCCCGATCGTTCTCACGCTGTAGCCTCTCAGAAGGTCGCTCAGGGCGCTTTGGTTCATCAGAGACGAAACCACGATCACGATCCTTCCTCCCGGAGAGAGATGCTCCGGGGCGCCATCCAGCAGTTCCGGCAGGGGCCCGAGCCCGTCTTCTCCGCCGGACCACGCCTTCGCGAGAAGACCCTCGTCTTCCACCGGGAGATAGGGGAGATTGAACACTATCGTGTCGAAAATCCCGCTGATTCCGCTGTAAACGTCAGTTTCCAGAATGCGCGCGTCCAGCCCGTTCGCTTCGAAGTTTTTTCTGGCGAGTTTCACCGCCTCGGGATTGATATCTCCCGCGGTGACGCCGCATCCCTCCGCAGAACAGTGCAGCGAAACTACCCCGGAGCCGCATCCGATCTCCAGCACCCTCTCTCCCGGGCGCACGTCCAGCGATTCTATCAGCAGAATGCTGTCCTCCGAAGGGGGATAGACCTCATCGCTCCTGTATACCGCAAGTTCCGGATCGTACCTCATAGCCGCGCTCCGGAGAGGGAATGCAATGGAATCATTAAGTATCTGATCGTCCGGTTATTCCGCGTTGATATCATGATTCAGCTGGATATTCTGGCGGTCGGGGATCTGGAGCGCGGAGAGGACGGAACGATAATCAAAGCCGATTCGACGTCCGTGCTTATCCGTGCTGGAAACAGGCTTATAGTGGTGGATCCGAGCACCGAATACATGAGGCCGGCCGTTAAAACGTCTTTCAGGCAGATCGGCGTTTTTCCCAAAGACGTGGATACGGTCATTCTGACGCACGCTCATTCCGATCATACCGGAAACCTCCGCATGTATCCCGGAGCCAGGGTTCTCATCCATTCCGGAGGCGATACGCCGGTTCCCGGATCCGAAACCGTGGACGGATCCGAGTTCGCCGTATGCCCCGGGGTCAGGATGGTCCACACTCCCGGCCACTGTCCGGAGCACTCGTCGGTTTTCGTGGATGCTGACAGACACTATGTCATAGCCGGCGATGCGATCCCCCTGGAATCCAATTTCCGCAGGAATATTCCTCCCCGGATAAACACCGATCCGGAGGCCGCATTGAAAAGTATTAAGAAGATAAGGGACTACGCAGACGTAGGCATGCCGGGGCACGGGTTCCCGTTTATGACGGACAGGTGATAAAGATGATTCAAAGACCTCTGCCTGACACGTTGATATACGAATGCCCCGACTGCGACGATTATACGGAGCATCAGGTTCTCAAAGGGAAGATGGGAAAGGCTACCATCGAAGGGACGTTCAGATGCAACGAATGCGGGAAGATTACTTCCGAGACGATCAGGATCCCGGAGCTTCTGGAGGTTCCGGTGATATACAGCGACGGGGAAGTTTCCGAACCTTCGAGAACGACTCTCGAAAGCAACGAGATCATACAGATCGACGACGAATTCGAGATGGACGACGGAAGGCTGGTTTGCGTCACGTATATAGACGTGTTCAGCGGGGAATCCGTCAGCAAAGCTCTGGCTACGGACATAAAAAAGCTGTGGGTGAAGAAGTTTGACGTCCTCAGCGTGAAAGTGTCGGTCAACGATTACAAAACCACCTACTCTCTCAGAGTCCAGGCCAAGCCCGATGACGTGTTCACCGTGGGAACGCAGCTGGAGTTCGACGACTTCGACTGTCTGATCCATGCCATAAAAACCAAGCACAGTCTCGTCAAGAGAGGATCCGCCGAAGCCAGAGATATCACCCGTATTTACGGCAAAATCAGAAAGAAGAGGTACGACGTCCTCGATCTCTCCGATGATGACGATCTGTTCGACGAATGAATCGTTCCTCTTCGAGAAGACAATCGAGCACGTCCGAGAGGCTGTCCGACCTGATGGTGTAAGTGGCAGCCTCCTCGGTATACGGATCCGTCGGATTGAACGCGATGGATGTTCCGGTGCTCTCGAACATTTTAATGTCCGTGAACGAGTTTCCGACGGAGGCGGTTCTTTCTTTTACGGTCCCGAACCGTTCTATGAAAGGCGGAATAAGCGCTCCCTTATCTGACAGATCAACGTTCTTCTTTCCCTCTCCGGTCAGGAGCCCGTTTTCGTCCGCGCACAGGGAATCCGCTATGTAATCGTCGAATCCGAACTCCTCCGCGATCATTTTAGCGGCCAGATCTATCCCTCCGCTTACGATCACGCTCTTTATTCCGCATTCCCTGAGGGACGCCAGCGTCTCCTGTATTCCGCCGGTCAGCGGCATATCTCTGAAGAGCACGGCGATATCTCTTTGAGAAATCGAAGGTTTAGCGCTCTTCCAGATGGAAATGTCCCTGCGCATGAACTCCTCCTCGTCGATTTCCCCGTTGCAGAACGCCCTGTAGCCTTCCTCGTCGCTGGTTCCGAGGCATTCGTGGATCCATGCCCAGGAGCTGCGGACTTTGGTAAGAACCCCGTCCATGTCGAAGCAGACAAGATCGTATTTCCTCATGCGTTCCGTATCGGTCCGGATGTATTTTTGAATTGTTTTTGTCTCATCCGGGACTTATTATAAATTTAGGAATACCTACAAATAAAAGGGTACCGGTTGAATATGTTTAAATACAATTACTATATCAAACGTTGCAGAGGTAATTGAAATGGTTACTGTCAACGAATCTGAGTGTGTCGGGTGCGGAGCCTGCGCGGACGTCTGCCCCAACGATGCAATAACCGTCGACGATGTAGCTGTCATCGATGCAGACAAATGCGTCGACTGCGGCGCTTGCGTAGACGAGTGCCCCTCTTCCGCCTTAGAGTGATTCCCCGGAGGCGAGAGAATGGTTACTGTTCTGGAGTCCGAGTGCGTAGCATGCGGAGCCTGCGCGGACATCTGTCCCAACGGCGCGATAACCATCGAGGATGTAGCCGTCATCGATGCGGACAAATGCGTCGACTGCGGCGCATGCGTGGACGAGTGCCCCTCTACAGCGATCGAGTGATTCTGCCAGACAGTCTCACTCAAACTTTTTTTTTCTTTTTTATACTTTGTTTCACTACCCCGATCCGTCATGATAACGATAATCGGAACGGGACACGTCTTCGATCTAGCGGAGCCGGTCGCTTTCATAGTCCAGCATACGTGGCCGGACGCGGTCCTGGTGGAGCTGGACATGTCGCGTTTCAATTATCTTACCGGCAAGGACGGAACCGGAGGCTCCTCCTCCGGAAAAGTTCCGCCGGTATACCGCCAGGCTTCCGAATACCAGGATCGGATGTCGAAGCAGTACGGGAACAAAACCGGCGGAGAGTTTCTCGCGGCCATCAACATGGGAAAGCTCCGCGGAGCGGACATCGTGCCGATAGATACCGACGCTCTGAGAGTCATGGGGGAGATGTGGGACGAGATGTCCTTTTCTGAAAAAACCCGTTACAGGCTGTCGGGGATCAGGGATCGTTTCGGCGGGAAGAAAAGCGTCGAGTCCGCGCAGTCGCGTTTCGCCGGCGACGAGGAGCGCTATATGGAGGAGATGCGCCGCAGGTATCCGACCCTGGTGAGAAAGCTTATTGACGAAAGAAATATCTACATGGCGGAGCAGATCAATTCAGCCTCGGAGAAGTATTCCAATATGGTAGTCGTCGTCGGAGACGGCCACGTCGAGGGCATATGCGCTCTTCTGAAGGATCCCTCGGTAAGAAAGATCAGACTGGCGGATCTTCTGGATCGGGAGAGGCTGGATAAGGTGCGCAGCATGGTTTACAAAGGTGAGACGGAAAATGAAAGTCGATCTGATCGCTTACACTCAGAACGCGGACGCGCTCTGCGCCGCTGCGGGGAAGTCGTGCTATTCCTCCAGATCCTCCTCCGAGCTTATGGAGAGCATCAGCCCCGGGGAAACGCTGGGGAAGATAGTCGGAATGGGTCATCATTCCGTCATAGAGCATGCGGTCTTCACGTTCTCGGTCTCGGGAGTGTCCAGGGCCCTTACGCATCAGCTCGTTAGGCACAGGGTAGCATCCTTTTCCCAGCAGAGCCAGAGGTACGTCTCTATATCCGAGCCGTCCTATGTCGTTCCCCATTCCGTTGAGAATAATCCGGAGGCTCTAAAAAGATACAGAGAGGTCATGGACGTCATCTGGGACGCTTACGGGGAGCTTGAGAAGGCGGGAATTCCCCCTGAAGACGCCAGATATCTTCTTCCCAACGGGTGCACCACGAACATCACCATAACCATGAACGCCAGAGAACTTCTTCATTTCTTCTCGCTGAGATGCTGCAGCCGCGCCCAGTGGGAGATAAGGGAGATGGCCGACAAAATGCTCGAGCTCTGCATCGGGGTCTCCCCGGTTATTTTCGGGAACGCCGGGCCGCCCTGCGTCAGAGGCCCGTGTCCGGAGGGGAAGCTTTCCTGCGGGAAGCCCCGGCGGGGAAGTTCTCGGCAGGTACCAAATCATTAAACCGCAGACGCACGATAACCCGGATATGTGGAAGATTCTCGGCGAAGACGCGATATACATCGATATTCCGGAGACCTGGAAAAGGCGTATGCTGGCGATGTGCGGCGAGGGCGAAAAGGAAGACGTTTTCAAAAAGATCGTCAGCGGATCCGAAGTCACTTACCTTCTCAACGGCACGACCGAAGAGCACACGTTTTTTATCAATCTGTCCGATGATATAACTCCGGAGCAGATCCAGATTCTCGCCGATGTGACTCTGGACATTCTCAAAAAGTCGGAGTATCCGTGCATAGAGGTGGAGAAACAGATCCAGAGATACCAGATCATCATTACCAACTATCACGAACCGGAGATAATCGGGCTCAACAAAACTCCCGGAATGTCTTCCGGCGCGGTTTTCATGCCGATAATCAAAGGTCTGAGTTCTCCCGGAAGAGAGAACACCAATACCGTCAGGGACAATTTCTGGTGACTTTCAAGGATGGAATTCAGCGTTCCATCCATACTTCTATTTTCACTTTCGCTTTGTCCCCGCGGTAGACGCCCACGAACAGCCCCATGGTGGAGTATTTTCTGGTGTCGAACGGCCCGAGAGTGTCTTTCGTGATGCGATCTTTGTGCCCGGCGGAAGAATTGTCCTCGTTGGCTACGGCGACGTCCACGGGATTGTCCGAGTCGATGCTCACGTAAAGCTTGTGCTTAGGTCTGACTTCGAGCACCTGTATGAAAACGTTGCGGTAGCATCCTTCGACTGTGATATCGAAATCTCCCACGGAAACCGTTTCCGGACCGTAAACCTGAATCCTTCTGTCGAACAGAGACATGACGGTACATGGGGGAGCTCCGTAAGAATCTTTGCCGCCTTCGCCGGGGAAATTGCCAAATATACCGGAACGCAGTGAATCATTATGAACCCTATCGGAGAAGAGGAACTGCTGCAGGTTATCCGGGAAAATCCTATGATCTGCACCAGAGCCATCGTGAAAAGGCTCCGCCCGGAGGAATTCCGCGATCCCGCGATGTACCGCGAGCATCTGGATTATCTGAAGCCGGTGCTGGAGCGTCTGTGGAAAAACGGGATAATAGTATCGTCCAAGGTCCAGTGCTGCACCTTCAATCTGAAGCAGTGGCAGATCGTCTGATCATTCCGGAAAAACGATTTCCTCTTCGAGATCCGTGGAATACTTCCACATGCGGGGATAGTGTCCCGGATCCATGAAGACTCTTTCCGTCGAGACCGCGGTGCCTTTGGAAGATGCCATGATCTTCTCCGAGGACATGGACATTTTTCCCAGGGCGATCAGCTCCCCTCTGGCGGTCATCATCGCGACCAGCGCGTTCTTTCTTATGCCCTCGTCGAGCATATGGATTCCGCATACGTTCAGGTCCGCGCCGTGGCATACGGCATCGACGGCGGTCGCTTTTACGATGATTTTCGGAAGCGGCTGCACCAGAACCTCCATCGGGAGGATCATGGATCTGAGCCATTCTCCGCGCCCGTACTGCTGCCAGAACACATACGCGTCGCGGATATCCTGCAGGGTGCAGGCTCTCGACTCGTCCATTCTCCCGGAGCGGCTTCTCCTGAGCTGGAGCATGCTCGCCCCGCATCCCAGCACGTCTCCGATATCGGTGCAGAGGGTGCGGGCGTAGGTCCCGGCGTCGCAGGATATTCTCATGAGAACTTTGCGTCCGGAGATGTCGAGTATCTCCGATTCTCTGATCGTTCTTATGCGGAGCTGTCTCTTAACCGAGGATCTGGACGGGGGAACCTGATATATCTTTCCGCGGAAACGGGAGACTACTTCCGTAATACGATCCCGGGAGCAGTCCCCGTGAAGCGCCATAAGGCAGATGTATTCCTTATCCGAAGAGAGAACGATGTCCGTGAGGCGCACCGCCTTCCCCAGCGTAACGGGGAGAACCCCGCTCACATACGGATCCAGAGTGCCCCCGTGTCCGGCCTTCTCCGCGCACAGCGCGTTTTTAACCCATGCGGTGGCCTGATGGGAGGTGGGCCCCGGAGGTTTGTCGAGAATTATCACTCCTCCGGCGAGAAGTTCTCCCAGAGTACGATCCGACGGTCTTTTTCCCCATTTGTCGGGAACGGCATCCGGGTCCTTCAGGAGCACCGGAACACTTCCATTCCGTCGATAATGGCTTCCACGACCTGCTCGGGGGTTTTGTCTCCGGTATCCACGATCAGATCGTACACGCTTTTGTCGCCGATGTCTATCCCGTAGTACATCATGTACCTCCTCGCTTCGGATTCGGCGCGCTCCTCGGTTTTGCGAATCGCCTCTTCCAGGCTCTCGTCTTCCCGGACTCCGATCCTCGCGAATCTGATTTCGGGGCTGGCGTCCAGATAGATTTTGAAAGCCGGAATTCCGTTCCGGTGAAGCATGTACGCGGACAATCTGGATTCTAAAATGATATCCGGGCTGGATCTCGCGGTCTCCAGAATCCTTTCGTCGATCATGCGATCGATAGAGGGGTCTTTCTCGGCGGCCGCGCCGAGTTCCCCCAGTGTTAAATTCTATTCTTGGGCGAGCTCCCGGAAGATCCTGCCGAAGACGACCATCTCCAGCCCGAGTCTTTCCGAGAGCAGCTTGCATGCGGTGGTCTTCCCGGATCCGGGAGGCCCGCTGATGGTTATTCTCATTCCGTCTCTTCCTTCTTTACGGTCAGGTCCAGTTCTCTGAGGCGCTTGCGGAGCATCACAAGCCTGATCAGCCTGTTCTCGATCTGTCCGATGGGGAGGCTCACGAGGGTGTACAGCACGATCCAGGAGGGGAAGAATCCCATCAGGAGCGTGTTTACGTCGAGAGAGCCCCAGGGCATGTTGACGAGAACCGTTTCCCCGGGGAAATACGCCGCGGTGTCTCCCGTTTTGAGGAAGTAGTACACCCAGGCGTACACGGGGATGACGAAGAGCATGGTCACGGGCATGGTTTTCATCTGCTGCGTGCTGGTTTCCATGGACATCGCCATTATCTTAGGCTGCTGCTCCTGCAGCTTCTTCATCTTGAAAAGGTTGTTTTCAAGCCTGGCCTGGCGGAATTCGGAGTTGAATTCGCTCTGGATGTGCTGGTTCCTCGCCATGGCGACGAAGTCGGTCATGAGGCTCCTGACCAGAGTACTCACTGTAATCATGATTATTCCGGCCACGATCAAGGTAAGCACGGGGCTGTCCTTGAATGCGATGTATTTGAACACCACATCCAAGGCCTCCCCGATCGGATCCCTGAAGCTCGTGACTACAAGCATGATCATCATAGTCAGCAGCATTCCCAGCATCGTTTTGCTGGACATTCCGGGCATCTGAGGCTGGTTCTGCATGCTTTCTGGGCTTCCGGGGTTAGGCATTTATTCACTCTCCGCCGAAGAATCCTCTCATTACGGGATTCATCTCCATCATCTGCTCGCGGCCGATAGCCTCGTACAGATGGATCAGGATACCGACGGTCAGCAGCACTCCCGTACCGCTCGCGTTACCGGTGGTTCCGATCATATCGGCGAACGCGGCGAGGGCTCCGACTATGGCACCCGACATCACTGTGATCACGGGGATGTATCTGTCGAGAACGCGCTTCAGTATACGCGGGTCGCGGCGGAAACCGGGAATCTGCATTCCGCTTCTCTGGATCTGCTTCGCTACGGATTCGGGGCCGAGGTTGGTCGTCTCCACCCAGAACTTGGCGAACAGAATCGAACCCATGACCATCACGGTGAAGTAAATCACGACGCGGCAGAGGTTCTGCACGGATCCGTGTCCGTTTCCGTAGCCGGCTGGATCGAGTATCGGCATAAGCCAGTCCGAAATTCCCTGAGGCGCGGAAAGATACCACGCCAGTCCTCCGGCGGCATAGGTCTGTCCCTCTTCGAAGTAACCGATCGAGGAGTTGCCTCCTATGAACGGTATCTGGCTGAGGAAATCGTTGCTGTAGAGCAGCAGCGCGCCCATGCTCACGATCGCGAGCAGCGCGGACATCAGAATGACCGGGATGTTGCTCGCGTACATCAGTTTGATGGGGTAGCGTCCGCGGGCTCCCCTGGCGTTTCCATTGGAAAGCGGGAGCTCGATGCGGGTGGACTCGAGATACGACACTATTACGAAGATCACGAGGGTTCCTATGAGTGCTATCAGAGGGTTAGGGGAACCGAGGAATATCGATTCATATCCTCCCGAGGCCATCTCTTCCGGCGAAAGCGTGAACACGTAGTACAGCGCTCTCGGGATGGTACCGGCCGGGGGATTGGAAACCGACATCTCTGCAGCCATGTCTACAGGGTTCCAGTTCAGAGTACCTGTGAACAGCGCCTGAGCTACTCCCGCAGCGATAAACAGCGATATACCGCTGCCTATACCCCATTTGGACACGACCTCATCCATCATGAAGAGGATGTAAGATCCGGCAAACAGCTGCAGTATCAGCAGAAGCTTGGCGCCTCCGCTGCCCAGCGCGCTCACGGCGCCGTCCGAGGGAACAAGATATCCGAACACCTGGGGGATGGCTTCGAAGATGATCATCACAATGACCAGAAGTTTCATCACGGACTGGTAGCATGCCTTGTCTTCGCGCTTGGAAAGATCGAGCTTGATGATCTTGGCGCCCACGAAGAGCTGCATTATGATGGACGCTGTGACGATCGGTCCTATACCGAGCTGCAGCAGCGATCCAGACGCTCCGGCCATGATTGTTCTATACTGTGCGAACAAGTCCAGCGAATCGGACTGGTCCAAGCCGTAAAGATACACATTGGTCATGATGAAATACAGTACCAATATGACGATTACCCACATCATTTTGGTCCTGAAGTGCACGTGCCCTTCAGGCCTTTTGACGGAGGGGAGCCTGTCGGCAAGCGGCTTAACCTTGTACAACAGGCTTTTTGTCTCTTCCATCCCAATCTACCTCTCGTAGTCTTCACTCGACGACGGAACCGCCGGCCTCGACGATCTTGCTGCGGGCTTTCTCGGAGATCTCCGCGACCGTCACCTTCATCGCGCGGCACACGTTTCCGTTTCCGAGCAGTTTGTCGATTCCCGCTTCGGAGAGGTTAATCGTGTACACGTCGCCGTCTTTGGAGGCGAATCCGAGGGAGACGAATCTGTCTGCCTGCTCGCAAAGCTCTCCGACGTTTATGGTGCGGTTCGCTTCGACCATGCACTGGGGTCTTTTGAACCCGTGGCGTCCGAAGTGATCCCTGTCGTACTTCAGCATCCCGATTTTACCGGTTTTGCTGAGTCCGGCCTGGCCGTGGCCTCCGATGATACCGGCTCCGCGGCCGGATTTCTTACCGCGGCCGTGGGTCCTGTATCCCCTGAATTTTTTGGTTCTGCTTGGCATTCTGATCCCTCACAGCATCCTTTCGATGAGATCGTTTATCGCTCCGCCCCTGTATCCGAGCGCGCCGCCGTTCTTGTAGGAACGTTTGTTGCCCTCGTACCCTTTCACGGGAGGGTGGAGACGGAATACGGGCTTGAGGCCCTCCACGTCTCTCATTCTGCAGTCTTTGTCGATTATAGCTTCGGCCAGTTCTCCGGCGCTGGAGAAATGGGAGTTCTCCTTGAGGAACTCCTCCGTGACGGATCCGTCTCCGACGGTTCTTCCGCGGACGGAGATCATCTTGGAGAGGGTTTCCTTGGAGACCTCTCCCCAGGTGATGTAGTCCTTGGCGACCTGGAGCATTCCTTTCACGGAAGCGTTCTCGGGAACGATCACGCAGTGGTTGACTCTGGTGAGTCCGAGGAGGTTCATGGTGTGCTCTATGTTGTAGTTCACATCGGGCTGTCCGCGGACACGTATAACTGCATACGCCATCTTCATTCCTCCTGGGATCCGGACTCGGAATAGCTGATTCCGGTGGGTCCGGACACTATGTTGAATTTCTTCTCCTGATCGTCGGTAACTCTCATTCTCGAAGTCAGTTTGAGAGCCTCGAACGTCGCCATAGCATAATTGACTTTCGTCTTGGTGTTGCCTCTCGCGAATCCCCACGAGTCCTTTACGCCGGCGAGGGTCAGGAGCTGTTTGGCTACGTCTCCCACCGCGAGAGATACTCCGCGGGGCGCGGGTTTCAGAGTGACGGTGACGGAGCCGGTGGAGCCCGCGACCTCGAAGGGCAGCGAATGGGGAAGTCCGCATCCGCACTGCCAGGATCCGCATCCTCTCTTGATCTCGATTATGTTGAGCTTAGCGTTGTCGACGGCCTTCTTGATGGAAGGTCCGACCTCTTTTCCTTTGGCCCTTCCGATGCCGATGAACCCGTCGCCGTTTCCGACGACGCAGGTGACAGCGAATCTGACCCTCCTTCCGGAGTCGGTCATCCTCTGGACCATGTTGAGTTTGATAACCTCGTCTTTGAGATCCGGGAGGAGAATATCCACTATCTGGGGCTCGCGAAGGGGCAGCTTGGTAGCCAGAGCGGCGCTCATGGTGGTGATCTCACCGTTGAGAACCATCTGTCCGAGCCTGGTTTTAGGTACCCAGTCTGCCATTTCAATCATCCTCCAGTTTCTGTTTTATGCTTTCGACGGCGGCTTCGATGCCCTCATCGATGTGTTTTCCGAGAAGCCTGTCCTCGTCGGGGAGAACGTCTTCTCCGTGGGGCACCTCGAGTCCGGCGTCGCACATTCCGGCCGCCACGGCAAAGAGGACTCCGCCGTGTTTGACCTTCTGCATGCCGATGTCGAGAACCGCGTACTCGATCTCCTCTTTCAGGGCTCTCTTTCCCGCCATGTACCCGACGAGGTACGCCGCGGGAATGGACGAGCAGGAATACTCCCATCCGTAGGACTTCAGTTCTCTGGTCGATGCCGCCGCTATGATCGAATCTCCGTTCATTCCGAACTCCGCGAACTGTACGGAGATGTTTCTGTTGGATCTTCTGACGACCGCTCTTACCTCTTTGGATGCGAGGAGCCTGCGGCGGCGGTAGTAATCTGTGCGGTTCTCTCTTCTTCTGCGGAACGCGACTTTGTATCTAGGTCCTGTTGCCATCAGATCTCCTCCTTAAGGTGTCCGGCGGCGGTCATGTGCTGCCTGAGGTGAGCGCGGGACTTGTAAAGGCCTCCCTTAGCCTTTCTGTAGTAGAGCCTGTAGACGGACGGGGTGATCTTTCCGTCGGCCCTGAGCTGCTTGAGCTCCTTACGGATAGGCCTGATGGTCGCCATCCAGCGCTCCTTGTCGCGGACGCGCGCGTTGGCGGTACCTTTCCTGGATCCGGGTCCCTTCCTCTTTCCGCTGGCTTTCTGGGCCGCGACGTATCTGGTCCTGGCTTTGGAAGTTCCGTTCTTGGGCTTCGCTTTGATGGCTCCGGACGCGATCGCGGTGCGTATGTCGCTGCGGGTGATGCATTTCTCGACATCGTCCAGCTTATCGGGGTTCATCCAGACCCTGTTGCGGCCGCATTTGAGGACTTCGGCCGCCATTCTTTTCTGGTTCTTAAGGTTGGACATGCTCACACCATCCTGTTGAGAATGCGGATTCCGAGCTCGTCCGCCCTCTCCTCGATAGCCATTCTCTTCTTCGTTCCGACGGTGCCTCCGATACGGACGGCCTGCGTCTTAGGGTTGACGGATTCGAGACCGTCCACGTTGTACACCATGACCTCTTCGAATCCGGAGGGGTGAAGGTTCCTGACGGAAGCGGGTCCGCGGTATCCGATATCGACCATGGGCGGGCGCCTTTTGAGCTGTCTCTTCATCTTGGAGTGGATTCCCTTGGGCTTTCTCCACTTCTCGCCGAGCTTGGAGTATCTGAACCACTCCTGCCTCTTGAATGCCGGCCTCCTTCCGGAGATCACGGCTCTCTTGGCGAGGTTCTCGACGGTCTCCTCGCTGAGTTCGGGCTTCGCCCTGACCCTGTACTGGGCTTTGTCGGCTTCCACGACCTCGACGGTCTTCGCGGAGGAGGAAGCGTCTGCTCCTTCGAGAGCGTTCTTCCAGTCCGTGATCGTCATAGGCCCTACTCCGGACAGCTTCATTACCATTTCTTTTACTTTCTCGTCGTCTTTAACGGCGGCGGAGAGATCTGCAACGGATGAGATGCCCATCTCCGAAAGCTCTTTGACGTTGTCGGCGGTGATGCCGGGAAGGTCTGTGAGTGCTTTGACGGTCATTCTTTCACCTTGTGGGATTTCTGGACTATATATATTCCGTCCTGGAACGTTCTCTTGTCGAATCCGAGCCTGGATGTCGCCCTCTCGAGGTTCGCGGAAGTCTGTCCGCAGGCTTCGATGTCGTTGCCTTCGACGGTTATGTCGGTTCCGCTGATCTTGACGGTGCATCCTTTCACTATGTTCGCGTAGCGGGGGGCTTTTCCTCCCATGTAGTTGTTGACTTCCACGCGGTCGCCTTTGACGGCGATTTTCATGGGGAAGTGGTTGTACACGACTTTGAGGTGGTAGGTGAATCCTACTGTCACGCCCTTGATCATGTTTTTCACGTGCGCAACGTAGGTTCCGACCATCGCCTTGTCTTTGACTCTGGGGTACTCGCAGCTGACTGCGACCTCAGTTTCGTTAACGGCTACGTCTATTCCAGGGTGCGCGAAGATTCTGCATAATTCACCCCTAGGTCCTTTGACCTTCAGGACGTTGCCGTCGAGACTGACGGAGACGCCCCCGGGGATAGCGATAGTGCTTTCGATTTTCCCTGCTAATGTCATTCTTATTCCTCAATATACGTAGGCGAGAAGCTTCCCGCCGATTCCGAGCTCCTTGGCACGGTCCTGGGTAATCACGCCTGCGGTGGTGGTCAGGATCAGAAGGCCGAAGTCCTGGGCGGGGAGGAACCTCGCTTCGAACTTTTCGACATCCGAAACCGTAACCGAATACCTGGGCTTGATAACGCCGCAGTTGTTTATAGCCCCGTCGAGCAGTACGCGGAATTTTCCCGCTTTGCCGTCTTCAACGTACTCGAACTGGCTGATGTATCCGCTGTCCTGCATAACTTTCAGCACGTGGCCGATGAGTTTGGAGCAGGGCTGGATGACGCATTCGCTCTTTCCGTTGAGGGCTGCGTTTTTGATGACGCACATGGCGTCGTTGAGTGGATCACACTGCATTTCTCTCACCTCACGAATACTTCTTGAATCCGAGCTCGGGAGCCATATCCCTGAAGCACTGGCGGCACAGGTGCATTCCGTACCTCCTTATGATTCCTCTCCTGCGTCCGCAGCGGGTGCAGCCGACCGATCTTCCGAATTGCTTCTTGGGTTTCACTCAATCACCTGAACTTCGAATCTGTCTTTCATAAACTGGATAGCCTCGTCGCGCTCTACGCGGTGGCCCTTGGGGATCCTTCTTCTGAGAAGGGATCTCTGGGTGATCCTGTTTCCGGCTCTCCTGAGGACGACGTTGATGTCCATTCCGAATATTCCGATTTCGGGGTCGTATTTCATACCGTCGAAGTCGGTGTAGTCGGAGATGCCGAAGGACATGTTGCCCTCTTTGTCGAAGGAGTACACGGGAACGCGCCTCTCGCGTATGGAGAGGGCTCTCTTCACAAAGTCCTCGGCGGTCTCCCCCCTGAGGGTCACTTTGCATCCGAGGGGCATTCCCACGCGGATTCCCAGATCTCTGTTGACGGTTTTGGAGATAGTCTCCACGGGCTTCTGTCCGGTGACCATTTCCAGAACCTTTTCCGCTTTCACGAGGCGCTCTCCGGCTTCTCCGACGCCGATGTTGACGACGACCTTCTCCACGCGGAGCTCTCTCATGGCGTTCATTCGGAAGCCTCCGGGAGTCTGAGCGCGGGTCCGGCGGATCCGATTACGATGCAGTTGTCCGTGACGGTTTCGGTTCCGTCGGTGAAGATGACCACGTTGGGTCCGCTCCTGCGGACGATCTGCACGTCCTTGACGGTCTTGACGTTACCGCTGTGGGAACCGTCTTTGATGAGAACGGTGCATCCGCCGGCAAGGGGGTAGTGCTCCATGATCTTCTGGCCGTCGAAGGCGACCTTGAGGGAGTCTCCGCATTTGTAAGCGTTCTCTCCGATCAGGATGTTCCTTCCGCCGCTCAGATTGAGCTGGACTTTTCCGCCCTTTACGATGGTCTTGTTCTCGATCTTGCATATTTCCCATCCCGCTTCCTCGTCGGAGATCGGGACGAGGGTGAGCTTTCCCTTGTCGGTGAGGAGCATGCGGTACACGAGTTTGAGTTTAGGCACGCAGATGACGTCCATGAATCCCACGGGGGCCTTGGGGTTCTTCACGGCTTTTCCGTTGACGAACATCTCGCGGTTCCCGATGATTCTCTTGGCTTCTCTGGCTGTGTCGCATGCCCCGACCATGTCCCTGAGGACGGTGACCGCGGGCATGGAGCTCTCGATCGAGTGCGCTCCGGCGCTCTGTTTGGCTACCCAGATGCTGACCTTCCTCTTCAGCGGCCAGGTCCTGGGCGCCGCCAGTCTTTTCATGTGATCGCTCATGCTTTAGCCTCCTTGCTCTTGGAAAGAGAGTCGGCCCTCCAGCTGTCGCTGAGATTGAGATCCACGATCACCAGGTTGGAAGCGTGGATGGGGCGCTCGGTCTCTGTTCCGTCGGCCTGTTTGATGGTTATGCCCTCTATGGCGACGCGGCCGGTCTTGGTATCGACGGAGACGACTTTCCCCTCGATGTTCCTGATGTCGCTGTTTCCGCGGACGACGATAACCTTGTCTCCCTTGCAGACCCTCGCGGAGCGCCTTCCGTATTTGCTGCGGAGCTCGCTGCTGAGGTTTGCGGAGAGCATTTTCCTTTTGACGTGGACAGGCGCGTTGGCCTGATTCCTTCTCTGAACCCTTGCTTTGCTGCTGACCATTTTCACACCTCAGATTATCGTGTTGGCGGTAGCGGATATGCGGGGCCACCTTTCCGCGGCCTCTCTGGCTACGGGGCCTTTGATATCGGTTCCCTTGGTCTCTCCCGTCTCGGTGGTGATGACGGCCGCGTTGTCCTCGAAGAAGACGATGGTTCCGTCGGGCCTCCTGAGAGGGCGCCTCTGGCGGACTATAACCGCGAATACGATCTGTCTCCTCATCTGGGGGGTTCCTTTCTTCACGGACGCGATGACGAGATCCCCGGCTCCGGCGCTGGGGACCCTTCTGGCCACTCCGTGGTAGCCGGGAACGGCGATGATCTCGACGACTTTCGCGCCCGTGTTGTCTATCACATCGAGGCGGGATCCGTTCTGGAGCCCTCTGGTCTGGTTTCCGGAGATTCCCTTCATTCCAACACCTTTTTCTCGATGACCACGAAAGAGACGGTTTTGGAGAGGGGGCGGCACTCCGCTATGGTCACCCTGTCTCCGGCTTTGAGGCCGAGGCATGCGGGGGCATGGGCGGAGTACCTGCTGCTCCTTTTCTCGTATCTTTCGTATTTCTTAACGTACCTGAGGTAGTTGCGTTCAACGACGACCGTTTTGTTCATCTTGACTGTAGCAACAACCCCGTCGATCGTCTGTCCCCTGACCGTAAGGCTGCCGTGGAACGGGCAGTTGGGGTCGGAACACCCCGAAGCGGGAGGAGCGACGTCGAATCCGATGTCTTTGATTTCTGATGCCATTTTTTCACCTAACCTTTTTGATTCTGTCCTCTGGTCGGTGCATTATCTCTGATCAGATGATGTCTATGGTTCTGCCGTCGTATGCGAATCTGAACACGTTTCCGGGCTTGGGCACCGTCTTTTCGGTTCCCGAAGATTCGATGACGAAGGTGCGTTTGGTTTCGTCCACGACCTTTCCGGAGATTCCGGAGTAAGGCTCCGTTACCACCTGCACGTCCAGCCCGATGAGCTCAGACCTGGCGAAGACAGACTCTTTCATTTTACCTCTGTATGGAAGCCCATTTCTTCCAAGACTGCTTTCACTTTTTTCTTATGATCGCCCTGAAGCTCGATGCGGCCGTCCTTGCATGTTCCGCCGGTGGCGCATCTGTTCTTCAGCTGCTTGGAGAGATCCCCGATATCGATGTCGTTCTCGTCGATACCGTCGATCACAGTTACGGTTTTGCCGTATCTGCGGCTGTCAATTGATATTCTTACCGTCTGCTGTTCGCGGGCGATCTCCTCGCACATGCACAGCTCTTTAGGCAATCCACATACCGGGCAAATGTCCGACATCAGATCTCTTCCTCCTCCTTCTGGACGGTCAGAATGCGAGAGATGTTGAGTTTCAGCGCGCGGATCGCTCCGGGGCTGGAGGGGGCTCCTCCGGATGCGCTTACGCCTTTCTCATGCATGAGCTCGTCGCGGAGCTCCTTCAGCTTCTGGTTGCGCTCCTCCGCGCTCATATCCCTTATGTCGGCGATTTTCAGGGAAGCCATCATTCCGCCTCCTGGATTTCGGTGTCGGCGGGCACGGGCTCCTCGGCGGGGACGCTGAACAGATCGGGGAAGCGGGATGCCGCCTCGGTCTTGCTCATTATGCGGATGTCCGCGGGAAGCTTCGCGTGCTCGTCCATGATCTCCACGGTCACGCCGATGACGCCCATTTTGAGCTTGGCGACGGCGTATCCGTGCTGGATGAATTCGGCCTTGGGTTCTCCGCAGAACTTGATGTAGCCCTCTTTGAACTTCTCGGTCCTGTGCCTCTGTCCGGTCAGTTTTCCGGCGACGATGATGTGGCATCCGCGCGCGCCGTTGTCCATGATCCTGCGGACGGTGGAGTGTCCCGCTCTGCGGAAGTGCCATCCTCTCTCCAGAGAGAAGGCGAGCTTCTCCGCCATTATCTGGGCGTTCAGGTTGGCGTTCTCGACCTCCTGGACGTTTATCTGGGGGTTCTCGAACCCGAAGCGGTCCTCGATGACCGACGTCAGGTTTTTGATAGTCTGGCCCTTCCTTCCGATAACGAGTCCGGGCCTTTCAATCGTGAGAATGACGCTGGTACCCATGGGAGTCCTCTGGACGCTGAGTCCGCCGAAACCTGCGCGGCTGACCTCTTTCATGAGATACTCTTTGAGGAGAACCCTGCGTACGTTCTCGGCAACGAATTTTCTCTCTGATGCCATCACTCATCAACCTCTTGAAGTATGATTTCGAGATTGACTGTTTCCTGATTCCACTGGGTGGCGCGTCCGTGAGCCCTGGGCATGTGTCCGGGGATGGTACGTCCTCTGGAAACGGTAATCGTGGAAATCGCGAGTTTCTCCGTGTCGAGTCCCTTGAATCCTGCGTTCGCATTCGCGCTGTTGAGAATGCGGAGCATGTATGTCGCCGCTTTCACAGGGTATCTGCCGGGTCCGACTCCGGGCTTGTGGGAGACGCGCTTGTTGTATCTCCTGAGAGGCACTGCCCTCTTCTTGTCGATGACGTCCTCAAGCGCTTTCTGCGCGTTCTTTACGGTCATTCCGCGGATCATTCCCGCAACCTCGCGGGCGTACTTGGGGGAGATGGGCATCTCCTTTCCGAGCGCCTTCGCGGTCGTTTCCGGGTCTGCTGCTGCTGTATATCCTGAAACCATGTCTTCACCTCACTTGAGCGGCATGAACTTCGAGGACCTGGTAGCGCCGACTCCGGGTCCGGAATGCTGAGGAGCTTTCCTGGTAAGGGCAAACTCTCCGATGAAGCATCCGATCATCTCGGGCTTTATTTCCACGTCTTTGAATTCTTTTCCGTTGTATATGCTTACAGTCTTTCCGACGAACTGCGGTATGATCGGCAGGTCTCTGCGGTGTGTCCTTACGGGGCTGCCGGGCTCAGCCGCGGAGAGCTTGTCGAACAGCAGCTGCTGCTCGTAGTTCAGACCGCGGAGGTACGTCCTTCTGGCCCTGGAAGGGAGAAGTCCGAGAAACTCATCGAAAGGCATCTTCAGAAGGTCTTCCATGTTGAATCCGCGGAAGAGGAACTCTTTCTTCCTCCTCGCCTGGATTGCGGACGCCTTCTTCCTGGACTTCCTCCTGGAGGCTTTTGCCGATCCTGCAATAATCTTCTTTGCCATTGCAATCACTTCTTAACTTTCTTCTTAGGAGGCAGGAATCCTACCTTCTGACCGGTCGATGCGGTTCTCTTCTGACAG
>JAEEGL014534045.1_pt1 | contig 21853 bp, 20 predicted proteins | sample 9134231 | NCBI WGS metagenome assembly JAEEGL01 (sample SAMN16246548, study PRJNA631951) | gut metagenome | biome: gut microbiome; feature: rumen; material: fiber-attached | host: Bos | place: Iran: Karaj | collected 2018-10 | reverse complement strand
GCCGTTTGGTCGTTAGCCGAAGCAACCAACACATACACACCTGCCGAAGCACCTACTTGGAATGTGTATTGTCCAGCACTTACAGCGTTTGCATAACGCGCAACCACCGTTCCGTTAGCGGAATACAATGTAAGATTCAACTGCGAAGTAGTTTCCACATTTACCGCCACAATGTTATTTGCCGTTTGCTGCAAAAATGCAGAATTGCCTACCGTTGCAACGGCAGTTTTCCCAACCTTTTGCAAGGTAATTACATTATCGGGGTAATACAGCATTTTCGCCTCGCCCGAAACCATATTCTTCACTTGTATGCTATCCCATTCAACATTTGAGGAAAATTCGCATATATAATTAGTCTGTGCAAACAAAGTTGCTCCAACCAACATAGCCCCTAAAAGTAAATAAAGTTTCTTCATATCTATAAAATTAAGGTTTCTGATAAAGTCTATTTTTTCTCTCTCAATCGAACAATTACTGTTTCGTCGTCAACCATGACCTTAACATCATAGTCGCGTTTAAAATATTGATGGTCGAAATCCCTTCCTTGGATTCTCACATCTTCATCGCAGTTATCTACAACGGCAGAATATACCCACTTGATATAATCGTCACCATATCCATAATAATCTTCAACGATTAATTTGCCCCTTGGACATTCCACTGTATCACAATGGTCAGTTACACAAGATGTTGCACCAAACATAAACGGCAAAGCCAACAAGAGTAATTTTATTCTTTTCATAATATTAATGTATGTTATACTAAAAATTTCACGCCTTTTTGCATTAACCAAACCGAAAGGTTTCCCGTCACCGACGAAAAAACGCATATGCTATTTATAAATACTGTAAAAGGTTGTTTAAGAGAGGGTTGTGTGTGTGTGTGTGTGTGTGTGTGTGTGTGTGTGTGTGTGTTTATACAAATATTTGGATTTTCCAAATAATTTGTCAACTTTTTTAAAAAAACACTAACACACATCATTTTTTTGCCTTTGAATAGACAAAATTATAAAAATAATTTTTTAAAACCAACACATATTTCTAAAAAAACGAAATTTTTCGGTTTTGAATAAATAACTTCACATTTTTTTATTGTAAAAACGGTGTATTGATTTTTTACTTTGCTTGCGTTTTTCTCAAACTTGTGTATATTTGAACACATTAGAGAATGACTGTATTAAAATTCAAAGAAAACAAATAAATATGAAAGAAATAAAATGCCCCAAATGTCAAAGCGTATTTACTGTTGACGAAGCAGACTACGCATCAATTGTAAACCAGATTCGCACATCGGAATTCCAAGAGGAAGTCAACCGCCGAATGCAAGAATTGGAAAAGCAAAATAAGATTCAGCGTGAAGCAGACAATCTTGCAGCGGAAAATAAACTTCAAGAACAAATTAGCATTAAAGAACAGGAACTTGGGAAGAAGGACATGGAAATTTCCAGCCTAAAGGAACAAGTAAAAAGTGCCGTGCAAGCCGAACAGTTGAAGAACAAAGAAACCATAGCCGGCAAAGATTCTGAAATAGCACGTCTTAAGGAACAAATTAAATCTGCGGTTCAGGAAAAAGAACTTTTGTTTAACCAACAACTTTCGCAAAAAGACGCGGAAATTTCAAAATGGAAGTCTGGCGTTCAAGTGGCCGTTTTACAGGAACAGAACAAAGCAAAGGATATTTTGCAGGAGAAAGAACAAAAAATAGCGGAATTGCAAATTCAAATAAATTCCGAGAAAAAAGAGGCTACCATCCGCGAACAGAATCTAAAGGAAGGGTACGAAAATCAATTAAAACAACAGCAGGAACTTGTAAACTATTATAAAGATTTTAAGAAAAAACTTTCCACAAAAATGATTGGAGAGTCGCTCGAAGTGCATTGCAGCAACGAGTTTAACAAAGTGCGCACTTCAATGTACCCTACTGCATATTTCGAAAAAGACAATGATGCCCGGACTGGCAACAAGGGAGATTTCATTTTTAGGGATTCCATCGACGGTGTAGAATACATTTCCATAATGTTTGAGATGAAGAACGAGATGGACGACACGGCAACAAAACATAAAAACGAGGATTTCTTTGCAAAACTCGACAAGGACCGAAATGAAAAAGGTTGTGAATACGCAGTCCTCGTCTCGCTTCTCGAACCCGACAGCGAACTATACAACGAAGGCATTGTAGATGTTTCGTATCGCTACCCTAAAATGTATGTAATTCGCCCTCAGTTCTTTATGCCAATCATTTCGTTGCTGGTGCAGACATCTAAAAAAAGTCTTGAATACAAAAAGGAATTGGAAATAGCCAAGCGTCAAAATATTGACGTGACAAACTTTGAAAACCAACTTCTTGATTTCAAGGATAAATTTGGAAGAAATTATCGAATTGCCAGCGAGAAATTCCAAAAGGCAATCGAAGAGATAGACAAATCTATTGACCACCTTCAAAAAATTAAAGATGCTTTGATTGGTTCGGAAAACAATCTTCGGTTAGCAAATGACAAAGCCGAAGAACTAACCATCAAAAAACTGACTCGAAACAACTCTACAATGAAGGAGATTTTCGACGAGGCAAGGAAAAATTCACAAAATAAGGAAGACTAATCAGTTTCTTCTCTTAAACTCCGAACAGATAACGGCCGTCGCCACAGCAACATTGAGCGATTCCGACGTGCTACCCGTTGTATTGAACGACGGAATGTGTATAGTTCGGTTTACAATTGTCGAAACTTCGTCGCTTATGCCGTTGCCTTCGTTGCCCATCACGACAATTGCGTCGTGTGGCAAATCAGCCGTATACAAGTTCTCGCCGTCCATATCGGCAGCGAAAATTTCCACATTTTTTTGTTCAGACAAGAATTTTGGCAAATCTACATAATGTACTTCCACACGAAACAACGCCCCCATCGTCGCCTGCACCACTTTCGGATTATACACGTCGACACATTGACGGGAACACACCACATGCATAACGCCAAACCAGTCGGCAAGGCGAATTATTGTACCCATGTTTCCAGGGTCTTGTATGCCGTCCAATGCAATTACCAAGCCTTTCTCGTATGCAAATGGTGGATTTTCCTTATAACGAGCCAATGCCCAAACATCTTGTGGATGTTGCTGTAGCGAAATTTTTGAAAGTTCATCGTAAGTGGCTTCGTAAACCTCGCACGACAAGTTATGCGAGGCAATCCATTCCCTGGTGGCAACGATACTGTCAATCGAAAAATCAGACTGTAACAGTTCTTCCACCATTTTGTTACCTTCGATGACGAACAATTTCAATTCATCACGAACTTTCTTCTTCGCAAATGATGAAAAATACTTGATTTTGTTTTTACTCAGTTCCATGCGGAATGTTAGAGCATTTCCTTCAACTTTCCGTCTTTCTTGGCATCGATATATTTTTGAAGTTTGCTTGAAACATCAACTTTGTATTTTTTGTACATACTATATCGAACGCATTTGTCAATTGCCTGATACTGAAGGTCTTCTTCCTTTATATCAAAATTATTTTCGATTGCCGTCTGGCACAATCCGGCAAAATAACGGGCTGTCAAAGCTGCATCGCTGCTAATCACCTTGTAGAATTTTTTATTTGTCTGGAACGTATAGAACGGATTATTGTTCAGCCATTCTACAAGAAAATCGGAAGCAATCAGATTATTTTCATCGTTCTTTGCCGACGAATTCAGTAAAAACTCACAGCATTCCAATACTCGGGGTTTCAACTCGGCATATTCCGCTGAATCTTTCAACAATTTTCCTTTTAAATCGGAAAAATCTTGAGCGCACACATGACCAACTGCCATTGCAAGTGTCATAAAAGTTATCATCAATCGTTTCATAGCCATATCTTTTAAATTTAGTTTTGCAAATTACAACATTTTATCAAATTTCATTCCTTAATTTTTCCAAAACGAAGATTAAAGAATAATGTTACAAAATACCACGAATTTTCATCGTTGCACATAATCTCCAATTTTCTCATAAACGCCTGCACATTTGTACCTATTTCGGCAGAAGTAATGGTCGTGTTTTTTCGAGAAAAATTAAATTCCGCACTTGTCGACGCAATAAGTCCCGGGACAAATTTCAACTCGTTCAAACCATACACAAACGAAGCCTTCCCGTATTTTGTATAACTTGTTTTGTCGAACGGTTCTATAACATCCTTTCCGTTAGGATACATTACATGATAATATGTCGGTTTTTCTATGCCGAGAGCTAATCCGCCATCGTAATTCCAATAAATTGCTACGGAATTTTTGTCGAATTTGCTGAATATTTCATTCCGTTTTCCGTACATACATTGCAATACTCCCACGTTGTTTTTTTTGCCGTAAATCAAAAGCCCCATCGACGAATTGAGGCGGACTTCTTTCGGTGAACGAAGCGTGGAAAACTGTATTCTGTATGACGTCTTATGCAGATAGTCGACATATTTACCATAACGAAACCCGAGTCCTATACCATTGGTATTCAAACCAATATGGAGACTATAGTCGTCGGAAAACAAAACTTTCGACTGATTATCGACTTCGCCTTGCCCGAGTACAGACAACGAAAAAATACAGAGCATGAAAATACCCTGTATTATAGATCGAAAAAAATGTATAAGTACCGAGTACTTATATTCTTGCGTTGTCAATTTGTTCTATGCTTGATTCTCCTGGATATGCAGGACATGGATCAACTGTTTTACATGCAGAAACAAGAGCCGCCAATGCAGCTGCGACAACTAAAACGATTCCTAATTTTTTCATACAAATATATTTTAGTTCAATTCAATGTTCAAAAATAATCTTTTTCTTGTAAACACACACACTATTGAAGGTATTTTTTACAAATTCGCCAATAATACGTTCATTTTTGGTATAAACATTGTACCTTTGCTCAAATTGCAAAGATAAATGACATGATACAAAGAATACAAACAGTTTACTTATTGATTGCCAGCATTCTACTTGCTTTGGCGGCATATTTTCCTTTAATTGAATTTCAGATAGAAGTTTCAGAATTTGTCGGGCAGACATCCATTCCCGCATATACGCAAAATGCTCATTTACACGCATTTTCGGTTCAATTATGCGACCAAACGGGTACATGGACAAAATTATACACAATTTGGTCGTTGGGTATTGCCACGGTCATTGCAGCAATAGTCGACTTTGTGATTATTTTTCTATATAAAAACCGAAAACTTCAAATAAAAACGGCTCATTATTCGTTTTTGGTAAAAGTTGCTCTTTTGGCGGCCATCGGATATTTTACATATATAATGCAAGGTGTTGATGTAACAAAGACAATCCCACAAATCGGAACATTGTTCATTGTAATTGCAATGATATTTGACTGGCTTGCCGTTAAAGGCATCAGAAAAGATGAAGCGTTAGTTCGTTCGATAGATAGAATTCGTTAATAGATAGTAAGATTATGAAAAAATTAGTAAGTATTTTCGTTCTCTTTTTTCTTTCGGTGTCGCTGTTTGCACAAAAAACACCACACAAGATTGAAGTAAAAATCAACGGTGTGAAAGACACTACATTATTATTAGGCTACCACTACGGACCTAAGAAATTGGTTTCGGACACGATTTGGGTTGACTCGAAAGGTCGAGGAACTTTTGCCGGCGACTCGCTTCTCGACGGCGGTCTGTATTTGATTTTAACCCCCGACTATCGCTATTTCGAAGTCATGATAGACAACCCAGACCAAACATTTAAGTTGGAAACCGACACGACAGACCTCATCGGAAATCTTAAAATCGAAGGCAGCGAATCAAATTCAGTATTTCTTCAATACCAGAAAAAGAGTTCTGAAATGTACAAAATCCGTAAGCCTGCCATCGAACAACTCAAGGCTTTGCATGCCGAAGACACGAGCAAATTCAACAAAAAACGCCTCGAAGCACGCCGTGACTCAATTGAGAGATTCAGAAAAACCATTGACTCGGTTCGCGATGTAATGACTGACTACGAAAACAATATCATCAAACAATATCCAACATCGTTGCTCGCATCAATCTTAGGTTGCACCCACGAAGTCGAAATTCCCGACTATCCACGTGACGAGAACGGAAACATTACCGATTCGCTGTTCAAATACACTTACATGAAAAATCACTATTTCGACAACATAAACCTTGGCGACGAACGATTGCTCCGCACTCCCGTCTACGAATCGAAACTTGATGATTATTTCGACAAACAACTGTTCCAAATTCCAGATTCTATCATTCCGCAAGTCGACTTTTTAATGAACAGAATTTTGAAACAGGAAAACAAAGGGTACGAGGGCAAAATGTACTACAACACTCTGCACCACTTGTTTATGAAATACCAAAATCCTAAATACATGGGACTTGACAACATTTTTGTCCATATCATGGAGACATATTACATCAATGGTCATGTACCCGCAAGAGTCGCAAACGACACCGCTTATATGAACAAAATTAAGGACAGATATGCAAAAATGGTTCATAATCAAATTGGCGTGAACGCCGTTGACATGCTTCTTTACAAGATGGGACAAGACACACTTGACGAGCACATGGGTTGGACGCGGTTAAGTTTAGTCAAATCAAATTATATTGTATTGTATTTCTGGGAACCTGACTGCGGTCATTGTAAAAAGATTATTCCAGAATGGCACAAACTTTATAGAGAAAACGAATTCAAGAAAAAAGGCGTTGAATCATTTTTGGTTTACACTCAGACCGATATGGACAAATGGAAGAAATTCATAGCCGAAAAAGACATGTTCGATTTCATCAACGTGTTCGACCCATATCAGAACACGAATTTCAGAACATTCTACGATATTTACAGTACTCCAGTAGTTTACGTGCTGAATAAAGAGCGAAAAATTATTGCAAAGCGACTTCCGCCTGAAACCGTTGTAGAAGTTCTTAACAGAGAACTCGAACGAGATGCTAAAGAAGCGGGGAAAACAAAGAAATAGCACTTATCTCGATAAGAGGAATATAAAAGGAATCAGAAGGAAATTTATTCTGAGTCCTTTTTTATTGGAATTTCATGTAATGTTACTTTGCTATTTCGGTGATTAGGCGGGATTAGTTTTTCGATTTGGGAAAAACTAATTCGCCCCCAACTTGGGGGTGAATTGCTAATGCTTGTAAATGAAGTTTATTGTTTTTCAAATACCCAATGCCCAGTTTTTGCTGGTCCCGACCATTTGATGTGTAATGATTTTAGGTCACGATAAATTGTTGGCACAGACACATCCATTTTTTGTGCTAATTCCTCTGCTGTAATAGAGCTATTCCCCTCTATTAAACGAAGAATTTTACTCTGTCTTTTACTAAACTTTTGCCTATCATTTTGGCTATCATTTTGGCTATCATTTTGCCTATCATTTTGCCTGATATCCATATCTGCATTTATTTCATTACCAGCACTTTCCACTCGCCATAAGATTGTACGAAAATCTTCATCTTGATAGAACTCGGGAGTTCTAAGATTCATCGCCTCGCAGCTATCAATAATGTCAGTTGTTCCCGTACCCATTTGTTCAATATATCCAGCCAAATACATAGGGTTGGCAAGAACTGGATTAACAGGACGCGACGAATGTTCACCTGAAAGTTTCTTGATGGTCATTCCATGTGGTAAACGTCCGGGATTCCACACTTCAAGTCTATCCTTGAACAACATTACCTGTACACTTCCTGTGCTGTTGTAGTCACGGTGTACCACCGCATTTACAATAGCTTCCATTACTGCTTGTGCTGGAAGTTCGGGCGTTACATCCACTTGAGCGGAATGAATACGTTCGCCAACCTGTTGATTGATACGTGACATAACAAATCCAACCGCTTGGTCAACCATTTCAAATACATTTCCCCCATAAATTTGTTGCGAAAGCATTGGCTTTTGAACTTTTGTTCCATAAAACTGGGCACATTTTATGGTTGCCGAAGCAAACCATTTCTGTACATCTTTAGCAAACAAAAGCAAGGCGGCGTTCTTTATCTTATCGTCGTCAGTAATCAAATGAAGACTGCTAAGAATCTGATGTATGTTATCTTCTGAATATTGCAAGGGAAATTGCCGTTTTTCACGAGCAAGACCGACAAACCAACGGATTTTTTCCTTATCAAGGTCATTTATTGTAGCTCCTGCAAATACCGAAGAATCGAATGGACCACTGTGCAGGAGATTGTTCTGCAACATATAATCAACCAAAGAGGCATAAACACTACTTTGCAGTTCTTCGTAAGAACTAAATGAATTACGTATTACTTCACCGTCAATCTTTTGTTTAAACAAATCCTCCTTCGCATCACGTTGTGCTACATTTTTTATAAAAGCCAACCGATAGACATGTTGGGCAGTTGCGGTGTTGTATTCTTGTTCCGTTGGTGAAACACCTTTTGCGTCTTCACAACCATATTGTTCACCCAACAGAAGCAAATAAACATCGGCCTTGGCAACCTGTTCTAAAAATGATTTTTGTGCAGACTTGTCTTGTGCAGGCAGTTCCTCAAACAAAAACGGCTCAAAATATTGCGAAAACAATGCATCTTGACGGATATACTCAGCCAATTGCTTCCGCTCGTTCTGAAACTCGCTTTGTACACTACTTATGAAGATTTTCTTTTTCATGGTGTTTTATTTTTCGCTAAAATACTACTTTTTCGATTGGGGCAAGGTTTAGAAACTAAAATTGTCCCTAACTTGGGTGGATTTACCCCATTGTATATAATCCTTGTCCAACGTGGTTATAGGATACCATTAACTATCTATTCGCAATTAAACTTATAATTCTGCTTTATCATCATCTGTAACAAAAATGGGAACTGAAAATTATATAAATATTTTATCAATTGCATTTACATATATTGGCAATTCTTCATGCTCAATGCCAAACTGCTTTTCAATCATAAAATCAACAACCATATTCCCATCTATTAAGATTATTGGTACAGCACCTTGTTTAATGGAGAATCTCATTGCTTCTTTTGTAAATGATGAAGTGGTAAAGAAAATGCCTTGTTCGTATTCTCCTTGAATAGCACCTCTAAAAGCATCAATTTCTTTTCTGCTAATATTTGTATTATCCCATCGTTTGCATTGAAAAGCAACACTCATATGTGCAAGACCTATTTTCAATTTGCCATAACCATCAATACCTCCATCACGAGTCTTTTGGGTAACTTCAACATTGCTAAAACCATATACTTTGAGAAGTTTCATACAGAATTTTTCAAAGTCATATGGATTCATTCTTTTCAGTTGGATTAAAATGTTTTCTTTGAAATCTTTCAAATAAGAATCATATAATTTCCGGACCTGATTTAAACAATCGGCATCTTCTTTAATAGACTTGCCGTTTTGTAATGCACTATACTTGCCGTTTGTTTCATCGTAAATAAAATATTTCTTTTTTGAGGCAGTTGGGAAATCAATGCCAGTAGAATGTTTGCGTAACTCCACACGCAGAACAGACAAAGGGTCTTGTGCATGAAAAACATAAAGTGCTCTATCAATAATCTCTTGGTATATTTCTTGAACAGACATTGAAGTTTCTACTGATTTTAGCACTTCTAACGCAGCATCAATTATTGTAAACTTATCTTTAACTATCATTTTTTATTTACAATCTAACATCATAAAAATTTGGCATAAATCTATATGACTTTTTATAATCTATTATATCTTGTTTCTGAACTATTCCTTTATTAATCACATCCATTTCTTTAACATCATCACCTATAACTTGATTAATATACAATCTTTCTCTATATGACAAATTAGGAATGGCTATTTCATAAGGCTCATCTGTACATATAAAATCCAAATCATCTATATTTAACGATGATTCATCAAACTCATTTTGCAATATGATACCGCCAAAAGTATACATTCTTGCCCCTCTATTTTCTTGGTATTTAATATTATAAAGCGGCATAAATTTTATGTCTGCTCCTAATCTATTTCTGCTTTCAATGACTTTATTACATGAATACAACAACATTTTATGTATTGTATTTGGTGCACTAGAATCTGTACAACAATCGTTTGACAAATCAAAAGGAACCACGGTCCCAAAGTTGGCTCGTAATTCCTCTGGAGTAAAAGGTTTTGTTGTTTCATTATTCCGAAGTTGACGGTTACAAGAAATAAGAAACAAACTCCCTGGTGATAATGATTGAAAAGCAATATTAATATCTTCAAATACAGTCATTGATAATACATCTTCATAATCTAACCATATTATGCTTGGCTGCGTAAGATCCAAGGAACGCAATACTTCTGTAGACATCCCCTGTTTAATTGATATGCACGAATAAGGGTTGTTCACCCTCAACTTATCTATCGAATAATCTCCCCCTTCAATGCTATACATCGTGTTAATATACAATTCTTTGTGGAACAATTTAAAATCCGTAAATGTTAATCCACCAAAACCTATATATTGATAATTTTGTTTAAACATGCTAATAATCCTTCCAAACGAAATCAACAGCATTTTTCGTTCAACAAATTTACATGGACGAATTTCATAGTTTAACACAGATGCACTATTCATGTTTCAAGCCCTCCATCTGCAAATAATAATCAAAGGTGATTTCGCCTAACTCTTTAAAACTTCCAACCTCAGCGTGATTTCTTGCCTCTTGCGCCGTGACTTTATTCGCATCAAACGCAATGCGAACTGTACTTTTCTTTTGAGAGATTAGATCAAGATCTAATCTCGGCTGATAAAATTTCTTTTGCGTTTGCCCAGCAAAGTCATATTTTTTTATTTCTACGACAGCAACTTTTTCTAATGTATCGCATAACATTTGCCTATATTGATTTGCTTGATCTCGCATTAGAGGTATTTTCTTAAGGAAATCAAGTACATTCACCATGGCATTCTGCATTATTGGTAACATCGCTTTATACACTTCAGATGTTGCATCAATACCTTTTTTGGTAGTTGTAAGAGGCAAATTCATCGTTTCTTCAGAATCTAAAAAAAGAATACCACGAAACATCACATAATCTATATGCCATTTGGGATTCGGGGTTAATCCCCACCCTGTCAAACTTGATGTATCTGCCTCCAGTACAAGTCTATCATTACAAAAAACATACCATCCTGAATCTTTTGGTTCTCCTATCTCTCCCAATCCTGCTACAATACGGTACTTAACACCATTATATATTCCTTCTGAATAATATGGCCGCACCGTTTCCGACATTAATAATTCGATACGTTTACCACGCAATTCTATATTATTTAAAACTATTTTTATTCCCTTCAATAAGCTAAAATTCAAGAGTTTTTGAATGTCATCTGCTAGTTCATTAATAAACGCACTATCTGCAAACAGGTCTTTTACTTCATTATTTAAATCTATGATAGTAATTTTTGTGCCATCAGGGTCCTGTTTCTCTCCCTCTATAATTTGATAATTAAAACTCCAATCATCAATTGCGTTTCCCGTACCATCTTTAGCGTAAATCAATTTTTTCTTTTTACTCCATTCATCTACATTAACTTCTATTTTAAAATGGTCATTTTGCGATTGAGTTTCAATGACAAAAACCTTTCCTATTTTGAATAAGGACCGTTTCATTCCTATACCGAATCTCCCAATTGAATTATGAACCACGGGGGCTTCATCTGGGCGTCCAAACCTAAAAGCATACTTTTGAGCTGTTTCTAACGAAAAACCACCACAATTATCTTCAATACTCAATCCATTACTATTCACCGTTAATCGGATTTCAAGCCCAGAATAATCATTAGGATTTATCCTATTCGCTCCGTCAATGGAATTGTCTAATAAGTCAATTATTGCATCCTCTATTGAGATGTCTCGTGTAATCATCTCAATAAAAAATTTTTTCGTCGGATTCCCTTCAATAATATTTTCACTCATTTCATTATTTTTTCCCAATATTGTACAACATTAATTATATATGTTATTGCATAGTAAAATTGATACAGCAGATTAGGTTTCACTTAATCTCTCTTGAAAATATTTCTTGCTTAACCCACTCTAAATCATTAGTTAAAGGCTTTCCTTCAAGTTCTTTCATAATATAGTAAAAACCACCATTTGCATATTCGTTTATCATATCTATTGCTTTTTGCGGTTCTTTCATAATATCAAGTGAGCCGGCTTTTGCAATGCACATACATAACAATGCCTGCGCAACCTTATCGCCATCACCGTTTTTCATTGTATTCAACGAAAACGGGCGGTCGGCGATTGGCGGCTCCAACGGACGGTGCAAATCTCTTGTGAAGCCGATAGTCGCTGCCCAAGCGAAACATTGCCAATGATACGCAAACACATTGAAATCACCACCTTGTTTGTTGGAGAATTTCAATATAACTTCGTCTTTTACTTTTTTCTCAAAAGCAAATCTTATGTCAAATATATCTTCCATTTTACTTTTCTATTTTTTTTGTGAGACTTTTGTTGAAACTTCATACAACTTCGGTTCAACACCTTCGTCGCAATACAATTCGCTTTCAAGCAAATATATTTTTGAGACATTGGGCTGACTTACTAAATCGTTATAGTTGTCACTATCAATGTCTACATCTTTGGTCATAATTATCGACTGACCGAAAATATCTTTTATGCCCAAAAGATATTTGTGAGTGGTTTCTGTGTCGAAACTTGACGTGGGTGCATCGCTGATGAAGGGATAATATGTGCCAACCGCCTCTTGGTTGAGTGCCAAAAGTGCATTGATGATGCTCATCTTTTTGCGGTCTTCGTGGCTTGTGTTCAAACCTGGATCAAACTCAATAGAATAATCTTCTCCTATTTTAACATTCCCCTTATAGCCATTATCGTGTTCGGTAAACTTTGCGTAAAACTGATTAGAACGCTCCTCTATTTTGCGCAACAATTCTTTTCGCGCATTTTCCTGTACGTTCTTGCAAATATCGTCCAAGAATATTGAAATGTTTTTCCACTCAGTCTCAGAAACTTTTTCAACGGACTTATCTTTGCTATACAAGGCATCAAGTTTGCTTTGAGCCTCCCTGAGTTCACGATTGTAATTTGCAATCATTTTTTTCGAATCTTCCAATTTTCTCTGTTCGCGTTCCAAATTGCTACGGCTTGCCCTGATATTTGTATTTATGATATTTGCCGTATCAGCCTGTTCTACGGGATTGATACCGTATTTTGTTTTTACACTCTGTATTTCTTCATCAATTGTTTTTTTTGTATCAAGAAGTTTTTTTCTTTTGGCAACCAATTCTTCAATCTTATCTTCGCTATCTTCCAATTGATTGTCAATGCGTGACAACGACAGCAACAGAGAATCAGGATAATCCTGAATTTTACCGACAAACATATTGAACATCTTGGAAAACTGCATATTGTTTCTGTAATCTTCCATCTGCTGTAAATATTCCTCTTGCATTTTCATTCGCTCTATGATGTAATGGAATGCAGCATTGCCTTCTGTAACCTCCGAACCGCAAACAAAACATTTGCCGTCCTTCAGTATTTCCTCCAATTTTGCCCTACTCGGATTGTCCAAGTATTTTTTTTCAGGCATTGTGTATTCCTCGTTTTTGTGGCCTTCTATGATATTTTTGCACTCCTTTATCATAGAATCTACAGAGCGTAACACCCATAATATTGGAAGTTGTGAACGCTGAAATTTGTCAATATCATTTATTCGAGTGTTTATATTGTCAATTTCATTTTTGCAATCGTCATACTTTTTGACCAATGAGGTGAACCCCGCCAAACCATTTATTTTGGTTTCGCTTTCTGCAAGCGCAATCTTGATAGTATTGATATTCTCTTCAGTCTTTTGACGCTTTTCTTCTTCTCCTTCGATTTGTTTCTGCTTTAGCGCAATAGTGGACAAATAGCCTTGCAAGTCGGCATTATATTTGTTGGATTCTTTTAGTTTTTTGTTTTCCATTACGGCTATTTTTGACTTGGATTTGCTGATTATCTCCGAGAGCTTTTCGTAATACGGATAATACGAAATGTGTTTTACCGCAGCTTTTAGAGTTTCTTTATTGCGGAAATTTATCAGACTTTCCAAAGATTCACCTTGAAACCAAATGTAGTTTCTGATACCTTCTGGGAATAGATTAATGATGATATTATCCGCCATATCACCTGTTCTCAACACGGTACCATTATTTGTGTCAAAGGAAACTTTCAAAGTGTTGTTGCTTACTTCCCACGTATTAGGAAAATCAACAGATTCTGCGGTCAAACGTTTCGTTTGTACACTTCTTTCTATTGCATACGAATTGCCCTTGTCATCTTCCAGTTCTAATGCAATAACAGTATTGATTTTGTCACCGACCTCACAATCAAAAAGTGCTTTTTGATTGATGAACTCGTGTCTTTGCATTGAGAACTTTGCGGAAGCGGGTAATGTGTCGGTAGCACACCAACCAATGTCGGTAATGTAGATTTTGCCGAAAAGCACCCAATAGAAGGCATTGAAAAGTTTAGACTTCCCCTTGCCACCTTTGCCGATCACCAGATTCAGCCCCTTGGAAAATTCCAACGTCTGACTCCCGTAATAAGACTGAAAGTTTTCTATTGTTATATTCTTTATTAGCATAGCATTATAGTTTTAAATGTTATTGCATATATTTTTTATACCCGCAATGTATTGATTTGTCAAGGACTCTGCATCCGCCTTGTCAATAGACAATTCGGTCAACATTTTGGCAACTTTTTTTGCCTTATTGTAATCGACAATTATCTTGCTGCTATCGTTTTCTATCGTCTGATTGATTTCTTTTTCAATCGCTTTGTACATTTCGTCCTGTATCATAATTTCTCAAATTACTTGTATTGTTCATTCTCTTTGTCCAACATTTCAAACAAGTTGATTCTCAACTGCTCGCAAACATTCAGCAAAGTGCCGTACATAATTTCGATTTGGTTATCCGCCAAAGCTGCAAAATTTATAATACGTTTGACCTCACTCGTAAACAAATTTCGCTCTATGTTTTGTGATTCCCCTGATGATTCGGGTGGCATTATTACCAAATCCCAAATTATAGCCTTTGTTTTTCCTTTGCTTTTACGCAAGACACGTCCTCGCCGCTGCACGAATTGTCGCGGATTGCCCGTACTCGAGCAAAAGATTGCGTGCTCTGCTCTCGGTATGTCAACACCCTCGTCCAAACACTTCATCGAAAGCAATATCTGTATATCGCCATCGGCAAACGCTTTAAGAATGCCTGGTGCATCGTCGATACCACTTATATATTTGTGATAACTATATCCCTGAGCCTTGAACATTTCAGCATATTCATCAATGATATGTATATCGTCATCATCAATGTTGTATGTCTCTTTTTCTGTGTAGTCGTGTTCCTCAAAACCCTCAGGAACAAAGACAAAAGTATAATCCAATTTCTTTTCCTTTTTCAAAGATTCCAACAAGTTGGCTATTTCAATTTTCTTGTTTTCTGCCTTATGAATTATACGCTTGCGCTTCAAAAGCAACATTTCCGCTTCCTTTTTATACTTGCCGGTTTCAGGGTCAATGAATTTGCGAAGTTTTTCGGTAATCTTCTGATATTCTGACATTTCACGTTCAGTGAGTTGTACAAACAACGGATAATAATCATAATGACACAATATATTATCCTCAATTGCTTGTTTCATTGTATAGCGGAATGTGTACTGCGGCGGTTTGGAATTGAAAAAGTTATACAACTTGTCAGATCCTGTCTCATCGTAAATTCTTTCGGGCGTGGCGGACAAACCGATGCGCCAACAAATCATTTCAGGCAGATGTTTCAAAGAGGTTGGCGAACCAATATTATGCGCCTCATCAGCTATATAAATAAAGGTGTCCAATCCTTTTGTAGAATTAAGGAAAAATTGGAAATCTTTTCGATTGAATGTGGCGTAAGTGGTTATGACTACAATATTCTTATTTGGGGAGATCATGCTCCTTGTTGCATAACGTGTCAAAGTTTGTTTCCATTCCTTATCGGTATGAGTACATACAATATTCTGAATATTAAATGCTTTGGCTTCCTTTTCCCATTGAATAGCCAATGCCTGCGTAGGAACAACAATTATTGCCTTGTAATATCCATTTTCGTGGTATTGTTTCAACACACAGTTAAGAGCAGTTACCGTTTTCCCCGAACCTGTTGCCATTGCAAAAATGCCTTGCTTGTTATTGCCCAACCATGCCTTGTAAGCATTCTTTTGAATATCACGTTCTTCAGGGAATGGAAAACGAGGTTCTTTCTCTTTAAATTCCATTTTTTTGATTAATCTATCAGAGAAAGGTTTTTCTGGGATGCTGATGTTCGACAAAGAATCAACCCTTGCATTTCGCAATTCTGCACCATTTTGTAATAACTCTTCCAGTGATTTTTTTTGAAATTTGTCACCAATAAAAGTTTTGACCTCCTCAATAGGAATATGAATCAGATGCGGCGTGTCATTTTTCCAAGAATTATCAAACAAATCCTGATATTCGCTAATTCTTTTATTGTCGTCAGGCGATGTGAAAACGGTTATGGTTTCACCATTGAGTTCCAATGCAGATTTAGAGAAATTAGCAGAACCAATGAAAGCAACTTTGTTTCCCTTATTATCGGTAAAAATGCCATACTTATCATGTCCCAAACCACCTTTTGTAGAAATCGTAGCTACAAATTCTATCCTATTGATAGAAATCAGATAAGACAAGCATTTGAAAAACTGTTCGTCTTCTTTTGACAACGTGTTTGTAAGTTTTGCGATGTCGGAAATAATACTTTCTTCAAAACCATCAGTTATTTTTTTCTGCCCATTTTCTATCGCCTTTTTATCAGCTTCGCTCAAAATATGGTTAATAACAACTCTCATCTTGCCGCCGCTCGCTATGAACAGGGCAAAGCCGTATGCCAAACTTCTGATGCCACTTGACGAAAAGAATCCAAGACCTAAATCAAACGAGGTACTTTCAACCAATGCTTCTGTAAAGAATTCCTTAGGTTCGTCGTATCCAGAAGAATAACTATGTTTAAATATTACTTCATTTAGCATTTCATACCCTCCAAACCTTTATGAATCTTGTCAAACAAATAGTCGTATCCAACAAGATTAGGATTATCTTTTACTTCATCAGCAATAATCTCCAATCCATCATCCAAATGAAGTTTGAAATATCTTGGAATATCTTTGTCAGTATCAACAATGTTATAATGAGTACATATAAGTGCGAGATAAATATGATAATATGCACCGAATAATACATTTTTGCTGTATTCTTTTCCACCAGAATCTTTAATATCTAATGGTGAAAACTTATGACCTGAGGCAAGTGACACCGCTATCGCCAAACGTGCAATAATGTTTTCTGCACCCAAATTAAATTTTTGGGTCAAGGAAACAACTTTTTCCCTATTACTTGTACTTGTCTTTATCTGTGTAAACATAATTTATTCCGCCATTAATTGTTCAAAATCGACTCTTTTAAAATACGACTTTTTATTTTTGTTTTCAATAAGATAAGTAGAGTTTATCCAAGGTTTCATAATCTCCAATTCGCTAATAGTAAGTTCTTTATGCAAAAGAGGGAACAGTATTACTTGCTTAGATACCGTAGGATAAAACTCTGTAATTATCTTGTTGGAATGACTTTTGTCGAACTTTTGCAACGGAGAATCTATAAACACGGGGAATTCAATGCCCGACTCCTCTACCAATGCTTTGAGCAGAGATGTGGCATATAACTGTTGTTCTCCTTTTGATAATGATCCCTTATTAATGACTTCATCCTCTGGAGAGTACAATATAATGTCCATACAATCCTCAACTATATTCACTTTGACTTTTCCTATAAAATCAGTTTTGTGCATTAAATTATTAAGTGTATTTTTTATTTTCAATTCCAGAGACCTTTTTTTATCTTGTTTTAGTTTTGACAAAAAAACATCCAATTCTTCAACAAGTTTTTTTGCTAATTCATCTTTCTTTTCATCGCTTCCGTCAACACTGACTTTTTTTCCAAATTCAGAAATAAGTTTATTTGTAACTGCCAAATCTTTTCCTGTTTCTCCTTTTGTCTCATAGAGAGAGAGAATCCTTGATTGCATCACACTTATCTCTTTTTCGATTGCGTTTTTTTGCAATCTGATATTTTTAATCACCTCGTCATTTTCGTTATTGTGCATATTAGCTATCTTGCGAGATGCCTTCTCCAGTATCTGCTTATTTTTTTTATAGTCATCTGCCAAATGTTCAAACTCAACCTTGTATGTAGAAGACACATTATTGAATACAGCAAAAAGATCTTGGTATTCATCATTCGTCAAGTTTGTAAGTCGTTTTTGGGCAATTTCTTTTTTTGAATATTTAATAGATAGAGATTGTATTTTGTTAGTAAGAATATCTCTTTCTTCCTGGCGAGTAATAGTTTCTGATATATACGTCTCTAAATCTTTTTTTATTCTATCAATCAAAGCATTTTGATTCTTAATTTCCGCTTGCGACTGATAAACCTCACAATCAATTTCTGTTTGTTTTTTTGAGGAAAGAAACAACTTTCCACAAATGGCAAATGGCGCATAATCCAGAAACGTTTTTATAAGATTTTTATATTCGAGATCCTTTTGCTTTGTCGTTTTTACTAATGATTCCTGACGGCGAAGTTCATCCAACGAGGAACCGTTGCCTTCACGCAACAATTGAATCTGAAGGTCTTCGTTTTTCTGCTGTAATTCTGGCAATTTGATCTCTAATTGTGCAATCTCGGTTTCTAATTCAGCCAATTTTTTTTCAACCACTTTCTTTTTATCGAACAAAGAATTCAGTTTGTTTCTACTATCTATATCCGATGATTTTTTTCTGAATCTTAGTCTTAGGTTTTCAAGGTTTTTCTTCAAATCCTCGTACTTTTTTAAGCCTAGTACCTCGTTGTAGGCTGAATTTAACCTGCGTTTTTCTTCAGACGTGTTTGTTTCTGCGAGAGATACAATTTTTTCGGAATCGAAAAAGAAAAAGCGTGCAATATCTTTATTTAATACAAAATCATTGATAAACACGTCATTTCCTATTTCTACTGATAGTTCGTTAGGTTTCCCGTCAATAAGGATTTCAAGATTTTCTTTTTCAAGAATAGCATCATAACTACGGGTTATTACTAATGATTGACATGGTATTGAAGGGATGAAGACATCTCTAAATTCAATTGAAACAAAATATAATGAATTCTTTTTGATTTCTTCGTCTCCCACATTATATCCATTTTTCTTTATTTCATTAATTTTTGCTGAAGGGATGGTACTAATAACCTGTCGGCAAAGGTTATTTAAACTACTATTTACTAAAATATTGTATCCTCCTCGCAAACTAATTTCTCGTTTAAAAACATCATCGATTTCAGTTATAATTCTGCCGTACATACACCAAAGGAGCGACTGCAAAAATGTAGTCTTGCCAAAACCATTCTGCCCCGAAATAATAAACATATTCTTATGTTCCTTTTCTTGATCAAAAAAAATGGTATTATTACCAAGGTAAAGGCGATAATTGTTTAGAGTTACAGACTTTATTCGCATAGTTCCTCCTCTTTTACAAATACCGATAATCTGTCCTCCATATCCGACTGCAAACCGTACTTTTTCATCAAAAGGGTTTTATTTTTTTGAAGCGCAAGCAGTTCCTGAATTAACTTGTAATGTTTGACGTTATTGCACGATTCTTCAAGTAGTAATCTCTCTTGAAGTCCGAGATTGTCATTTGGCAAATCGTAGCCATAGATATCGTGATATATACTATTAACAGTCGGATAAAAATGACCATCACGATACCACATTATTTGTATTGCAATGAGTTCCTGACTTGTTATTAGATCAAAACTTGCACGGTATTTCTGTGTGTTTTTTTGGATTTGTAATAACTCTCGCAATAAAGTTGCTCTATATTCTATCGTATAGTTGCCTTGGTTATGACCAGTTTCATCAACGGCATTCTGTCCGTTTCGCCTCGTTGGGTATCTATATTGCGAAACATTACGATTTTCTACCAAGCGGTTTCTGAAATCCAGCAATGGTTTCATCCATTCCACGCCATTTTGAATAAGAGCCGCCATTGATTTATCCTCCTTTACTACTGTGCAGATCCAACATCCAAATCGGCTTTGCCCACAGGAACGATGACTGTCATCAGTTACTACCGTAGGGCACTCGTAATCGTCGGCAGACGCGTCAGCGTATATCTTGAATAGAATTGTATTATCAAATCCCCACGGAGAAGGTATCACATTTATTATCCACCAAACTTCTTCCAACATCAAATTTTTTATTGGAGCATATGTGTATGTATTTGCATTAAGAGGATGTTTTGATAATCGATGACCTTTAATCTCATGTCTTTTTATTGATTGGGCTCTATGTTGGCTTTCTGATAAACGAGTTCCAATAAGTATTATTGCCTCTCCATTTTCGGCAACTTGGTTGATTATGAACTTAGATGTTGGCCTTATTTTCATTTTCTCTGTGCAAAAACGAAAAGCATTGTTGGGAGCCGGATAACCTTTCCCAATGACACAACACCAAAAGGTATCTTCAATTGCTGGTGTTGTCTGTTTCACAATAATCGGAAGAGCTTGTTCTTTAGCTGCATTTTGAATTAACTTCAAAACATTTGTAACATATTCTTCAATAATCGGATTTTCCACCATAGTGTCGTTACAAACCACATATACCTGCCTTTTCAACTCTAAACCAGATTCTTTGGCTTTTAACAGAGCAAGCCATGTTAGAGTGAGTAGCACCGTGGAGTCTTTACCACCACTGAATCCTATAATCCATGGACGATTGTAGCGATCGTTTTCTTGATATTGGTCTAATAATTCATTAATTATTTCTATTATGTTATTGGGGATTTTCATTTTAAGAAAATAACATTAAAAAGTAGAGTTTTTTTGATTGATAAGAAGGAATACATCTTTAGTCTTTTCATTCCTCATTGCAAGCGGTCCAATTTTTCCTAATCGGCCTGTAGAGAATGATGTTACCTCTACGCAATCGTCATTGTTATTGTCAACAATTGAAATTCCAAAACAATCACTTGCGAACAAAGTATAGTTCGGGTACATTTTTTCTAATTTATCATAAGCTAATTCATAGCAAAGCCCTATCTGTAGGTCTTTATCAAAGAACTCAAATGGCTTATATTCAAATTCTTTTGGGAAATCCATATCTTTATTTTTACGCAATAATACAAAAAAACTATCACACTCCCAATGTGTTAGTTTTGAATTTTCAACAGCATTTGAAAAAGAAAAAATAACTCAAAGCGTTACATATTGCCACTATTTGATTTTTCTGTGTAGTTTTCAGGGTAGTTTTTTGATTTTATTCTCTCATTCGTAGAAACCGAATAATGTGACACTAAAACGACTCCTCGTTAATGGGCAATTCTCCTAGAAATTTGTCAAAATCGCTTCGGAATAGTTTGTCTTGTATGATTCGATATTTTTCAAATTCCGTTTCGGCAAATTCTTTTGCTTCCTCTGCCGACACGTTCCCCGCGCTTTGTAAGACGGCATCACCTCCTGCCTGTAAGATTGTATCAATTCGTTTTGCCCAGTCTTCCATGGTCATTGGAATATGCCTTTTCGCCATACGTTCTGCTATATCAAGTACGCCGTTCACCAAGCGCCCCATGTCCTCAAGTTCTGCCTCTTTAAGATAATTCTTGGCAATAGCAACATCTGTCTTTACAATTTTTCCCGAAGGTGCATTTTCCCACGACGTCAGTCCCATGTGTTCCTTTCCCGCATTGGCTCTATTTACGATTAATTCTGCGGCGGTATGACCGTGTACGGCATAGTGCATTTTATTTTGTACCTTTTTGAAAAATAACCGAGTAGTTGGAGCAT
>JAEEGL012682830.1_pt1 | contig 21853 bp, 14 predicted proteins | sample 9134231 | NCBI WGS metagenome assembly JAEEGL01 (sample SAMN16246548, study PRJNA631951) | gut metagenome | biome: gut microbiome; feature: rumen; material: fiber-attached | host: Bos | place: Iran: Karaj | collected 2018-10 | reverse complement strand
TTAAGGCTACAGACATCGACGGCATGGTCGAGTATGCGAAAAAAGAGCAGTTCGATCTCGTCTTCGTAGCTCCCGACGATCCGCTCGCTATGAGAATGGTCGCCAGGATGGAAGAAGAAGGCCTGAGGAGATTCGGCTCCAAGGCTTTCTCCAAGCAGCTTATGAAGAAATATTCGATCCCTACGGCAAAGTATGAGATCTTCGAAGATGAGAAGGCAGCTCTTGATTACCTTGAGACACAGCCTATGCCTATTGTTATAAAGTGCGACGGTCTTGCATTAGGTAAGGGCGTAATCATCGCGCAGAACCTTGATGAGGCCAAGCAGGCTGTTAAGGATATGATGGAAGATAAAAAGTTCGGCAATGCCGGTTCCACGATCGTTATCGAGGAATGCATGACAGGCCCCGAACTCACTGTTCTTGCTTTCTCTGACGGCAACACATGTGTTCCGATGGTATCTTCAAGAGACCACAAGAGAGCATACGATCATGACGAAGGACTCAATACAGGAGGCATGGGCGCCGTTACTCCCGGAGCCGACATGACAGATGAACTCAAGTCAAGGATTCAGAATGAGATCATCACACCTACGGTTGAAGCTCTCAAGAAGGAGGGAAGACCTTTCAAGGGTGTTATCTATTTCGGTCTTATGCTTACCCCTGAAGGACCTAAGGTAGTAGAGTACAATGCGCGTTTCGGGGATCCTGAGGCACAGGCAGTATTGCCTCTCCTCGAGAACAGCCTTCTCGATATTGTTGATGCATGCATCGACGGAACGCTCGATAAGATCGATTTCAAGTGGAAGAATAAGTGTTCATGCGTAGTCGTCATGGCTTCAGGCGGATATCCGCAGAGCTATGCGAAGGGTTACGAGATCACAGGTATCGACACCTGTGGCAAGATCGTATTTCAGGCAGGCACAGCGCTTAAGGACGGCAAACTCGTTACCAGCGGCGGACGTGTTCTTTGCGTATACGATGAGGCGGATACTCTTGACGAGGCTATCGACGGCGCTTACGAAGGTGTTGCCAAGATCTCATTCAAGGATATGCACTTCCGTCACAATATAGGAAGGACACTCGGCTGATAAATGAGAATAGGCATCTACGGAGGCTCATTCGATCCCGTTCATAACGGTCACATAGCAATGATAAGATCCGCTTTAAAGAGCGGATTTATCGATTGCGTGATCATAGTCCCTTCGGTCAGGAATAACTTCAAACTGTATTCCAATAAGCTCCCGCCTCCGTACCGTTTCTACATGATGAAGGAGACGGTTGATGGTCTGGGCCTTAAGAACTGTTATGTAAGCGATGTCGAATACGATGTCGAAGGCGTGAGTTACACGGCAGTAGTTCTGGCAAAGCTCACTTCTGATGAATACATCAGAGAGTTCCTTATCACAAACGGTATCAAGCGCAAGAAGGCAGAAGAACATCATGAGTTCTTCTGGATAATGGGATCTGATACGCTCGGCACATTTGAGACCTGGTACAAGCCCGGAGAGATCCTTAATTATGTTTCGCTTCTTGCTGCCGTAAGACCCGGCGACGGCACAGATGTCGAGAAAGCGAAGGCTTCTATAAAGAAGAATCTCGGAGGGAAAGTCGGGATCTTCAGGCTCGATGGCGTTGAATGCTCTTCTTCCGGCATTACGGAAAGCGGTGATTTCTCACAGGTTCCGGAACCAGCCAGGGAGTTTATCAGGAGGCATGCCCTATATACTGAGAATACAAAGCTTGAAGGCGTTTCTGAAGAAGCGCGCAAACAGTTCTTTGAGGTCTCGGTATGGATGTATCACTATCTCGGAGGAAAAAGGCTTCTTCACACGCTGAATGTGGGTTATCTTTCCGCGCACCTTGCGGGCCTTTACGGTGCAGACCGGGATAAGGCGCTGATAGCAGGAGCGCTTCACGACTGTGCAAAGGAACTTCCTCTCGAACAGCAGCTCGAGATGGCGAAAAGATATTCAGGTGATCTTTTCACGGAGAAGAAGATCATTCATTCATCTGCCGGAGCGACGTTCGCAAAAGAAGAACTCGGTATTGATGACAGTGAGATCCTTGATGCCATCTGTTACCACACGACCGGAAGAGGCGGGATATCCGTTCTGGAGAAGATAGTCTATCTTGCAGATAAGATCGAACCTGCAAGGAACTACATGGATCTTGCGCCTATCAGGGAAGCTGCTGAGAAGGACCTCGACAGTGCTGTCCGGATGACTGCACTGGCTATAAAGGACAAGTTCATATCGCAGGGAAGAGATATCCATCCCGTGACAGCCCAGATGATGAAAGAACTCGGTCTTTAGTCAAACAATGTTTTCGATATCCTGAAAATCTGTTCAAATATTGTGTGATATACTTTAACCAGCAAAGAAATCTTAAGGAGATGTTTATGGACAGCAAAGAATTAGCCGCTAAGATAACCGAGATACTTGATTCAAAAAAGGGTATCGATATCGAGACGATCGATCTGACGGGTAAGACCGTACTTGCGGATTATTTCGTACTGGCAAGCGGTAATTCAACGACACAGATAAAGTCCCTGGCGGATGAAGTCGAATATGTTCTGAAGAAGGACTTTGATATCACCCCGGATCACATCGAGGGACGTTCCGGCGACAAGTGGATACTCCTTGACTACAAGGACGTCGTTGTCCATGTCATGGGCAGGGAAGAGCGAGAGAACTATAATATCGAGAAGTTCTGGGAGACCAAGCGCAGGGAAGGCGAATCCTGATCTGCCTGACCGGTTTGATAGATATTTAAAATAATGCAGGAAGCCGGCGGGGAACAGTCCCTGTCGGTTTTGTCGTATTTTGTCGCGAAAACCGTACAAAGAGCGGTGCTATTCTTTCTCTATGCTGAAGAAAAGTACGACGCAAAAGATAAAGAGTTTTATCTATCCGCTGGCATTCATCCTGATCATTATCCTGAGTGCCGTTTATAAACTTGTGTTTAAGGGGAACGGCGATCTCTCGATCAGGGCAAACAAGAGCGGGAAATCATTAGCTCTGAATGAAGTTGCTTCAGCTGAAAGCATTTCCCCGGATACAGCTCAAATCTCCGTTGCTTCAGAATCTTCCGCAGAGGCATCTGCTACCGTTCAGATGATAAGCGTCTATATCTGCGGAGAAGTGAATTTCCCCGGTATCTATGAAGCTCCCATAGGCGTTATCCTGAACGATATTATCGAAGATGCCGGAGGCCTTACCCCGGAGGCTTCCGTGAGCAATATAAACCTTGTATATCAGATACCGTGCAATATGTCTGTCTATATCCCGTCGAGGGAAGAGATAACCCATGGCTTTACAGGCGGTGACATTATCAGACAGGACGGCGTATATGTCTGGGGAAATACATCAGGAACATCGTATGACTCCGGAGGTGGCACAGCTCTTATGGTCAACATCAACACGGCGACGGAAGAAGAACTCAGGAGCCTTCCGGGCATAGGCGAGGTGACGGCCCGGTCGATAATAGATTACCGGAAAGACAATCCCTTCGGTTCGATAGAAGACATCAAGAACGTGTCCGGCATCGGTGATTCCAAGTTCAACCGGATTAAGGATTATATCTGCGTATGAGAAGCAGCGGTTTTCCTCAGGTGTAGCCGTAAAGTCCTCTGACGCTGACCTCGCCGCTCTTGAGGTCCTCCGTCGTGCCGTCGGAGAATTCGACCTTAAGTGAGAAGTCATCATTTATGGCTATAGCCGTGCCGGTGCGTCCCTGACCGTTTCCGGCCATAAGAGTGTAAGCTGTAATACTGCTTCCGGTAGTGATATTGAGTTCACGGTAACGCTCAAGATAGTAGGAGGAGTCAGGCCATTCTGAGGCTAATCTGTCCATGGCCTTGATCATTTCCGAAGCAAGTCTTGCCCGCAGAAATGTTTTTCTGCCGTTCTCGATCGAGATGGAGGTTGCTATCTCAGACAGTTCCGGTGGGAACTCCTGTTCGTTGACGTTTACTCCGATACCGATGATGCATGTATCGATAAAGCCGCTCTCGCCTTCGACAGATGCTTCCGTAAGGATGCCGCAGATCTTTTTCCTGTTCATGAGCAGGTCATTTACCCATTTGATATTTGAATCAAGACCATAGGCGTTCCTGATCGCATCCGCGACTGCAACGGCGGTCCAGCTCGTAAGATCCGATATCTTATCGAAGCCGGATTCCGGTTTAAAGAGATATGAGAGATATATGCCGGCTCCGGAAGGAGAAGAAAAACTTCTTCCGCGTCTGCCTTTCCCGCCGGTCTGATGGTCGGCTATTACGACGGTGCCTGAACCGGCACCCTTGGCTGCGAGACCTTTGAGCACTGTGTTTGTTGAATCGACCGAATCGAAGAAATACAACACTTCAGATCTTGTATCAGGAAGGAACGCGGAGACAGAGCCCTTTGAGAGAATATCCGGATCGTTTATGAGAAGATAGCCTCTGTTGGTGGAGGAGGTAATATCATAGCCGTCATCCCTCAGGTTTTTGACCGCAGTGTTTACGGCAGTCCTTGAGACTCCGAGGATCCGGCTTATCGATTCTCCAGAGATGTAACCGTTCTCTCTGTATATCAGCTTCAGGACATCGTCTTTAAGCATTTTCAAGCCTTTCCGCTTTTTTAAGCAAAACTTTATTGTCTATATTATAAAAATATTAACACTTTGTTTTGAATGTGCGGTAAAATATTATCGGTAAATTGCATTTTCGGTAAATAAGGATGACCATGGGTATCTATTCGATTGTTCTGGCAGTAGTAATGCTTCTAAGCATGCTTTCTACGTTTGCGCTTGTTCTCTTTTCGAGACGGGGTTCGAATACTCTTGAGATATTGATTTCCGTTTGTGTCATGCTTAGCAATATCGGCTATTTCATTCTTTCCTGTTCCAGGAATCTTCAGGAAGCCATTCTCGCCAATTCTTTGTCTTATCTGGGCGGAGTATTCCTTCCGCTTCTGATAGTCTATGTGCTTATCGATTATTCCGACTCCAAGATACCGATGTGGTTCTCCATCTCCATGCTGCTGATCAATATCGTGATCTTCCTGTCCACAATGCTTACCGACAGATTACCGTTCTTCTATTCCTCGGTAAAGTTCATCCCGGGCGATCCTTCACACCTTATCAAGGAACCCGGCACGATATATTACATCAGATACATTGTTCTTGCGGTTGAAGTCGGACTTGCAGCCTTTTTTACGATACTGACCTATCTCGGCAAGAGAAGCGCTTCCTTCAGGATTATGATGATCTACGCTGGTTCCCTTTTAGGAGTGCTGCTGGTCTATCTGGCAAGATATATCTTCTCGATGAAGTATGACCTTATCCCGTTCTTCTATCTTATCTGCACACTGCTCCTTGATTATGTTGTCGCGAGATCGACGATATATAACGTTAATCTGAGCGTTCAGGAGAAGATAGATGAGCTCAGCACATACGGATATCTTGTCTTTGACAGGAAATTCAGATTTGTCGGAAGCAACAGTGCCAGTGAGAAGTTTTTCCCTGAGATAAAGAATGTCAGGATCGATTCCAAGATAATCGCGAAAGATTATGCCCTGAAGGATCTTCTCAAGTGGGTCGTAAAGACCGCTACGGATGCTGCCGAAGAGAAGAAGACGCAGGGCAAGTTTAAGAAAGCGATAACAATTAATGACAAGAATCCGAGCGAGAGAAGATTCCTTGAGACGGAGTTGAGCTTCATCCATTTCGGACTCGAAAACCATGTTTCCGGATATCTTGTCGAGATCACGGATATTACCGAGCAGCATAACATGATAGAGACGATGAGCTGGAAGGGCGAGTCGTTGAAGCGTGAGGTCGAGAAGCAGACCAAGAAAGCCAAATCGATGCAGATGTCCACCATTCTCGGTATGGCTGCTATGATCGAATCACGAGATAACTCAACGGGCGGACACATCAACAGAACATCAGAGTGTGTAGCGCTCTTCGTAAACCGTCTCCGCCAGCTTGATGACTATAACATGAGCGAGAGTTACTGGGATGCTGTCATCAATGCGGCACCTCTTCACGATCTCGGTAAGATAACGGTTGATGACGCAATCCTCAGAAAGCCTTCGGGACTTACTGAGGACGAATATGAGCAGATGAGGAAACATGCCGAGAACGGCGCGAAGATCATGAGCAAAGTTTTGGAGGACGTTGATGACAAGGAATTCGTCAATGTCGCCACCAATGTTGCGCACTACCATCACGAGAAGTATAACGGAACAGGTTATCCTGACAGATTAAGAGGCGAGAATATCCCGTTTGAAGCAAGGATAATGGCCCTGGCGGATGTTTTCGATGCTCTGGCAAGCCACCGTTACTACAAGGAGCCTATGTCCTATGACGAGGCCTTTGAGATCTTAAGACAGGAACTGGGACATCATTTCGATCCCCATCTCGGTCGCATCTTCATCTCGCTCAAGAAAGAGATCATTATTCTCTACGAGTCTTTTGAGAATACGGATTACGCAAGATGATCCTTATACCTCTTCTTCGATAATGTTCTTGACCCACTTGTATTTATAGTAGTGGACTATGACTACCGGGATCTTTATCATCTCATCGAGGTTCAGAAGAAAATACACGACCATAACAGGCCAGTTAAGCACGAATGCCGAGATGAATCCGACAGGAACGATAAAGGCCCACATGGTAAGCGTGTCGCAAATAAAACCGAATTTTGTATCTCCGCCGGCAGAGAAGATTCCTCCTATCAGGGTGGAGTTTATGGACCTTCCGAGAATGTAGTAGCTGCACATCATGAGCATGATGAACAGATAGTGTTCGGCCGTTTCCGTAAGGTTTGTAAAATGCAGGATAACGGGAGCTGAGGCGGCGCATAAAAGGCCCAGTATTATTCCCGAGATCACGGTTATCTTAAAGAGCCTGTTGCCGTAAGTCTTTGCTGTTTCCAGATTCCCGGCGCCAAGCTCATTGCCTATGACAATAACGCTCCCGCTCGCGATGGCATAGCAAAGACATGAAGCAAGATCCTTGACTATAGCCGTGATGCTGTTGGCTGAAGCCGCGTCTGTGCCGAGGTGTCCCATAATAATCGTGATCATCTCGAAGCCGAAGCCCCAGAGAAGCTGGTTCAAAAGGAAAGGAAGAGTGTATTTGGAAAATCTTTTCCGAAGATCTTTGTCTACGCGGAAAACGTTGCTGAGCCTTAATCTGAATCCGGTCAGCTTGAGATTGAAGAAAAGGCAGAGAGCAAATCCGGTGAAATTCGAGATCGATGTGGCGAGAGCCGCGCCTGATATACCCATCTCAGGGCAGCCGAACAGACCGAAGATAAACACCGCGTTAAGGATTATGTTCAGAAATACAATGACGATACTGGCGATGGTGCACTGCTTAACAAATCCTACATTCTTAAGGAGTGTCTCGTAAATCATGGCCAGGGTCATAAAGATATATGAGAATGACGCGAATCTCAGGTAGGGGACGCCGCCTTCTATAAGCAGGGGCTCATTGGTAAAGATGCTCATTGTCGCTTCAGGAGCAAACATTGCGCAGCAGAAGAACACCGCCATTACGGGCAACGACAGCGTAAACATATAGCCGAAGAGCTTTTCGATCGATTTTGTATCGCCTTTTCCCCAATACTGGGCAGCGAAAATAGCTCCTCCTGATGTTACCGCATAAGTAAAAAGAGACATGACAAAAGGGACCTGTGACGCGAGCGATACAGAGGTCATGGCTTCCTGCGAGAGGAAGAGCAGCATTACCGCGTCTGATACCGGGACAAGCGCGAATACAAAGTACTGCAGTGTCATCGGGAGTATCAGGGAGATAAGCTTTTTCCTGAATGTTTTGTCGTTTATCTTTTCCATTTCTGTCCTGTGTTTATATAAATATATTAAGCAGAAAGGAATTTTAACCTGTACTGTTAAGAAAATCAAATGACAGTTTTTGGAAAACTTGCGAAAACATGATGAATACATAATAATTCTCTTACACCTGAACAGTCGGGGATAAGTGTTGTAATTGAAGGGGATACCGGTGCGGCAGTTATCGTGTCAGCAGAAGCTTAAGCCTTGGATGGGGTTCGCGCTTTTCGCGGTCCTCATGGCTTTTATGCTTTATGGAAGTGGTGCCATGCAGAAAGCGTGGGGACTTGCAGGCCTCCTTGCTTCGGAGGCTGTTTTCCTCATTCTTTCAATAGCATATGCCGTTATATTGAGGATACCTCTCAAAGAGATGTTCCCGGCCGGAAAGATCAGGGCGGCCGACTTTTTCGGTTCACTGTTTCTTACAACCGGCGGGCTGTTATTCGGAATGATAAGTATCGCCCTTACGGGTCTGTTATATCCGAAGTCACTTGAGGGCAGTGATGTCAGTGCTTTGAATTCGTATATAGGCGGCGGTTCCGGTTATCTTTTTACCATACTCGCCTTGGCACTGGCGCCTGCTGTATGTGAGGAAGCAATACACAGGGGAGCCATCCTTGCGAATTTCAGGGCATTTAAGAAGGATTGGACTGCGGTCCTTATCATGGGGCTGTTCTTCGGCATTTTCCATCTGTCATCCTTAAGGTTTATCAACACGGCGGTGATGGGCGCGTGCCTTACATATATCGTTGTGAAGAAGAACAATATACTGCTGTCCTCGCTTATGCATTTCCTCATAAACTTTGTATCGGTGTCACTGAGCTTCCTTTTGAATAACCTGCAGGGTGCTGAGGGCAATGGAAATGCTGCGGTTCAGTTGACTTCAGTCACTATGAAGAGCGTTCTTGGCACATATCTTGTAGCGGGAATTGCGGCACCGTTTTTGATAGTCACCGGACTTATGCTTCTGGATCGTCAGTCACATAAAAAGATCAGATTTCTTTTTGCGGGCATCATCTCGGTGATAATGCTCATATGCTCAATTGCCATTACCCTGTCGGACAATCCGGAAAAAAACAGAATCGTCAGAACAAATTTGAGTTATACGGTTGAAGCCGGGGATACGTTTTCGCCGCCTGTGGAATTTGATATTGAGAACGAAGGCGAATATACAGTCACGGCAGTAATCACGAATGCATCCGGTGAGTATTCTGTAAGTATCAGGACAGATGAAGGTGAGACGGTAACAGCCGGAACGGTCAGTCAGGGAGCGGTAAGATCTTATACCCGGCAATTGTATATGAAACCCGGCAGTTATAAGTTTTATGTCGGTAACGGGACAGGGACTGTAAGAGAGAAACCGGTGATAACGGTCCGTATCGATAAGGTCTGATGCTTGCTTTCGGCGAATTATCCAAGTTGCAGGAAAATGTGTATAATACCTTTGAGTGGCCGGAAACCACTCGTGATCTGTTTTAAGGGATGGACAATCTTATGAGATTTGAAGATGGCAGATTAGACCAGTTTGTCAGCATGGACAAAACTATTTCCGAATCCGAGAAATACGGACTTATCGAAGAGTTCAAGATGAGAGGCCGTAATGCGTTTTCCACGGCTTTCAGACAGGTAAGGGATCACATTACCGGGGAAACGGATGAATATGAAATCCCTGAAGAAGAAAAACCTGTATTTGTAAAGCTTTCCGAAGAGACAGCGCAGTACGGTTATCAGGGAAAGGGCAATTATTCGGATCCTTCGGAGGTTCCGGACAGGCAGAAGCCGACCTGGCTTCCGCTGATTGTTGTTGTAGCTGTCATGATTGTTTTTGCCGTAGCAGCTGTTTTTCGTAGTTTTGCCCTGGCAGCCGGAGTGTTTTTTGCGGGTTTCTCTTTCTTAGGCTTTTATTCGTTTTATAAGGGAAATGCAAGAGGATATACACACTACGAAGGCAGTAATTCAGGTTCCTCTAAAACTGCCGGACTCATGATGGGACTGATCGGCCTTGCCGGGCTGATCCCGTTGTTCTTCAGCAAAAAATACGGATTACAGGGTACGGTTATCCTTATGGCCATATCTCTCTTTGCGGCTGTTGCGGTTGCAATGATCTGGGGATTTATAGCAAGCCTCGGATTAAAGAGCCGTAAATACTCGGAGGAAGTAAGCGCGAACTGTGTCGGTTATTCAAGGATAATAGATGATTCCTCTTCGCACAGTACGGAAAACAGACGCCGCCAAGGATATTATCTCCGCACCTCACCGATCTTTGAATACACATTCCGCGGAAATACTTATAAGGGAATATATGACCGCATGATCGACGGGCTGAATGCTGATGTTGATATCGGACCTGCAGTGATCCGTATCGATCCGGATCATCCTGAGGATATATATCATAAGTCTGCCAAGGTTCAGATAAGCGGGCTTTTCACCGCTGTTATCTGTGCTGCTGTTGCCGTGCTTCTTATAGCCGTTTTCAAAAACGGTGATTACGGTTCAAGGCAGAGAAGAAATGTTGAAAACATGATGGGCAGCTTTAACGTCTTCAGCCTTATGTTTGCATCGGATGAGGACAGGGAAGCGATGATGGAATCATTTGCAAATGAAATGGGCTCGTTCACTGGAGACTCATACTCTGCGGAAATAACAGATGAATTTATCGAAGAGGCTCAGAACCTGTATGGAACTCCGGGTGAGCAGTGGTATTACGAGAAAGCCCGTATTGCCAGAATAGATGAATTTGAGAACCACCAGTACAATATTGTATTTGAAGATGATGCCCTGCCCCAGATCTGCAGTGCGGGGGAACATGATGATATAGGTGATGAATGGCTGGTCTTCTACACAATCCATTATTCTGAATACAACGGCGAGACCAGATTACGCAAGAACGTGTTCTTTCAGATAACGCCTGAAGGCCATACATACGTTGGCAGTCACGGAGCATACGAAGGATAGAATTGACGGTCTATTTTTCGCGTGGGAGCATAACAGATAACGTAAAAGAATTGTCTTCTGATTCGGCCTTTATTATGCCGTCACAGTTTTCGACCGCGCGTCTTACGTTCATCAGACCGAAGCCGTGATGCTCCTTGTCGGTCTTGGATGTATATCCTGAAGCGCTTAACAGCTTGCCGGCATCGACCTTTCCTGATGCCGAATTAGTTATCTTGATTACAAAGAACTTATCGGTTCTCCTGATGCTGAATGATACATATGGATCCGGACACTTCGATGCCGCTTCCGCCGCATTGTCCAAAGCGTTGGCGAATATGCTGCACATGTCCATGGGTTTGATGTTCAGGCCTCCGTCAGCCACGCCGTCCAGGGTGAAGCGGATGTTTGATTCATCCATTCTGTCTGCTTTCATGGAGATGATCAGATCGAGCATCTCATCGCCGGTCACATATTTGGGAGAAAGGGAACTGACATTGCCGAGCATATCACTGACGTGTTCTTTTGCCTCATCGAAATGACCTTCCTCGAGCATCATCTGCGTAAGTGCAAGGTTGTTCTTTATATCATGCCTGAACTGCTGCGTCTCGGTCTGTTTTCTTTTGTAACGTCCGATGTATTCAAGCTCTGCGGAAAGATATGTCTCCTGGGATTTGTTCTTTTCGCGCAGTGCCCTGTCTGCGGCGGAAACAACAACCATGACCGGTGCAGCCAGTCCTAAAACGACGATTCCTATTGCAAACATCAGGCTCATCAGCTGATACCTTTGCTCCAGCGTAATATCTTCAGGCGGCAGAATGGCAGGAACAAACGGTAGTATAACGAACATCGCCGTCCAGACTACGAATAAGATCCTGTAGGGGATTCCGATAACATAGTATTTCTTCGGTCTGTAGAAACCGAAATAAGCAACCGCGAAAAGGGCGGAGGTTATCAGGAAGCCTACGGCGCATATTGCGAACCATAAAGGCCCCGTACCGAAGCCGTCGATAAAGATCTCAGAAAAAACCTCGAACGTCCCTCCGGAGAAATATACAACTGTCAGTTGTGAGAAGGAACTGATATATAGTGTGAGAAGATAAAAACATACCGTTGCTTCAACGGCTCTTAAGAATCTCTTTTCTTTGAATGCGAACAGATAGAATACAAATGAGTAAGCGTACATAATGATATTGAGTATGGAGTTCCACAATATATATATGTCATTTGTGTCATCCTCATCAAAAAAGAGATTCATGATCACTGCCCCGATTATCGAAAGAACAAGTATTCCGAGTGAGGAGATGGCGAGCTTTTTAGTAAGTACGACATATCTTCCGAGGAAGCAGGCAGCAATTATAACTATCAGCAAAAGCAGGATTATGAACTGGAGATTGCTCAATACCGACATGATTATATCGATGATGAAGGTTGTGGTTTCAGTCATGTCAGAAAGCCGATCCTTCCACAAAAGTATATAAAGCCTCTTTAAGAGCCTTCTGATTGCTCCGGCTTACGGGAAGAGATATATCTCCTTCCATGATGACATCGTTTTTTACAAGTTTCTTTACCTTCGAAAGTGATATCAGATAGCCTCTGTGAATGCGGAAGAAACCGTCATTCTTAAGCTTCTCCTCGAAGTCACCTATGTTATGCCTGATGACGTGTTCTCCTTTGGAAGTCACGATCTTTACATTCTGATCCATTGATTCCATATAAATTACATCTTCAGTATCGATGAGGATCTCCGCGCCGTCTTCCTTTATGATCAGCTGACGGCTGTTTCCGCGCTTTTCCTGCACGTATTTTAAGACTTCCCTGAGTTTGTTGATGTCAACAGGCTTGGTCAGGTATCTCAGCGCATTTACCTCATAGCCTTCGAGCGCGTATTCAATGTGTCCGGTAAGAAAAACAATAAAGACGTTCTCAGATGCGGTTCTGATCTTTTTCGCAAGTGTAATGCCGTCTATTGAAGGCATCTCGATATCTAGGAATACAAGGTCGTACGGAGATGATGAAAAGGACTCGATCAGGATCCTGCCGTCCGCGAAAGTATCGATATCATAATCGTCGTTTATGAGCAGTTTTTCAAGGAGAGTCTTAAGCTCTATCCTGTATATCTCTTCGTCGTCGCAGATGGCAATTCGCACTCCGTGATCCTCCTGTATTCGCTCTTAATAAAATAATATTATACAGCGGATATTACGGGAAATGGATGTTATATAATGGAACAGTCGGATATTGGATTATGCGTCTGTATGGAAGTAAGTGAACATGAACAGGACCGAATCACTGGACATACTGAATAAATACATCGATGCGCTGAAAGAGAGGGCTGAGGCGGAGGAACGTCTCAGCACAAAAGACTCAAAATACAAAGGATATGTGGTGGACGCAAAGGTTCAGGAGTGTCCTTTCAGTAAGATTCTCATTCCGTTTCTTATCATTCCGGCACCGCTGACATGGATCATACATATGATCATCTCATCCTCTCTGACATATAAGACCGATCTGCCGGTTACACTGGCTATCTTTGCGGTATGTGAAGTCATAGGTATCACCATAGCCAAAATCATCCATATCAACATAAACAGGAACATACAAAAGCAGAATGCCGCGATGGGAAAAGTTTATGCCGGTTTCAGCAACTCAGAGGAAAAAGAGTGCCGCGGGATAATAAGTAATTGTTCCCGCAGGATCGCTGAGGCCGAGTCTGCGCTTCCGCTGTCCTGTCACAGCGGTCTGGCAGCAAAACAGGCCAGGAAAAAGATCCTTGACGGCAAAGCTCAAAACATAGAGGAAGCAACTGAAGGATATACAAAGGAAGACTGGGAGTGGGCCTACAAAGCTGACCCCAGGTTTTACAATAATTCAGAGAAAGTTCCTTTCGGTGTGCTTGCCTTGACTGAAGCTACCAGAACTGTCCTGCCGAAAGAACCGCAGAATCAATTTCTTTTTCAGGGCAATTCCCTTTCCAAATGGAGAATAGTCTTAGTAAGTCTGACAAATGACGATGTCTTCGGTGACAGCGATTATTTTGAGATCCTGTCAAAGCTTGACCGCTATATCCTGGACAGTGATCAGGATTCCATTCTCGTAAGGGGACTGACCTTAAAGGAAATGGAACGTCTGATAAAATAGTGAAGCATCAATCTGCGTATTTTTCCTGATTTTCGAAAAATGATTTGTGATAAGCAACACTGCTTTACGGAAGTGTTGCTTAAGCATCAAAACAGCCCGACATTACTGATTGGCCGGTCTCTTTCCACGTGACATACTTAAGCCATCAAACAAAAACAACATCGCCAATTCAAGGAGGGCAAGAAAATGAAAAGAACAATCGCAACAGCAGTAATCACAGCAATCGTAACGGCAGCAATCGCAGCAGCATGCTTCGCAGGATGCGCAAAGAAGTCAGTAAAGCAGACCGCTTCAGCTTACCTCAGCCAGGAAGGCAACACAGTCACAGCAACAGTAGATCTCTCAGACGGTTATTCCTGTGACTTCGCAAGAGGAGCTGTTTACCTCTACGATCAGGAGAACAAGGAAGGCGTCGATGCAGTTGCAATCGGTATCACTCTCGGTCAGGAAGTATATGAGGATTACCTCGCAGCAGCAAAGGCTGATGCGAACAGCAAAGAGATCGCCGGCGGCATTATGTATCAGGCAGACGGTCAGATGAACTGGATCAGCACAGTAGGTGATTCCGCATATTTCGGAGTTTTCGCAGAGAACACAACATCCGCACAGATGGAAAAGCTCGTTGAGCGCTTCGAAGTTGCACCTGAGTTCTGATAAATAACCACCTTAACCTTATATAGATCCATTTCCGCAAAAACGGGGTATCTCAAAAAGAGATGCCCCGTTAGATGTTTATACAGGCAGATTGAAATTGCTTTGTCCGGCTCATTAACAAAAAACGGTTCAAACGTTAAGTAAACGATCAAAATTGTCTTGATTTGAATGTTCTCTTAACGATATGAACTCTTTTCGTTAAGGAATATGTCAAACCGCCCTGCCGCTGTACATTGTCCTCACATGCTCGATAAACTTGGAGGCAAGCGCGCTCGGGGTCTTTTCCTTATCCCATGAGAGCACATAATCTACTGTTACTTCAGGTGTTATAGTCTTTATTACAACGTCTGAATCAGCAGAGATGTTCTTTGCGACAGATGCAGGGAAGATGGCGATGCCGATGTTCTGGTCCACGAGCTTCGAAGCGTTCGATGAGTGGGCTGTTTTTACTATGAAATGCGGCTCTTTGCCTGTCTGTGAGAACCAGCTGCGGATCTCTTCCTCTCTTGAGTGCCTTGAAGAGATGATCAGGTCCGAATCAGCGATATCTTTGAGCGAGACAGTCTGCTTTTTGCTTTTCGCAAGAGGATGTGATCCGGGAATAATTGCGGCCCATGAGTCGCTGTATACGGTAATGCCGTCAAGCTGTTCGGTGTTCAATGGCGTCATGGTGATCGCGAGCTCGAGAAGTCCTGACTTCATCCTGTAGGTCAGATCATCCACGGTTCCGCACCATAGATTATAAGTTACATTAGGATATTCCTTTTTAAAACTCGATATCCATTCGGCAGCAAGGGAAGGGCCGTTACTGTCAACGTGTCCGAGATATAATGTTCCGCTCAAACCGTTCTTTACGTCTGCTATTTCAGTCTTTGCGATATCGGCGAGCGCGAGGATCTGTTCGCCGCGGCGCTTAAGCGCAAGACCTTCAGGTGTGAGTGTAACGTGTCTCTTGCCTCTGATAATAAGACTGCATCCCAGTTCCTCTTCAAGATCCATAAGAGCTCTTGAGAGCGGTGGCTGTGACAGGTGAAGACGCTCGGCCGCACGGGTGATATTTCTTTCTTCCGCCACGGTTAAGAAATAACGGATTTGACGCAGATCCATACAGTTTTCCTCCTGAAAATTTATCATACCTAAAAGGTATTGTTATACGCTTATTATTTGTATTTTATTTCTCGCAGCCTTAGCGATAGAATCTGACGTGAAATCAGATAACGATATTCTAAACGCATTGAAAACAAATATCAATATCTTTTGAGTATGATTTCAACCTGAGAACAGCGGTGGATGAAATGGTTCCCGGGTTAGTGGAGGAGAATATGAGACCTTACGAAGAGAAGTATGTTAATGAATGCTACAGAGCAATGCAGGAAGAGCATGATGCCTGCGGTATCGGTTTAGTAGTTAATATCGATGGTAAAAAAGAATACCGCACGCTTGATGACGCATTATCAATTGTTGAGAAGCTCGAACACAGAGCCGGCAAGGACGCTACCGGAGAGGTAGGAGACGGTGTCGGTATCCTTGTTCAGATATCACATAAGTTCTTTAAAGATGCCGCTAAAGAATCCGGCATTGAGGTAAAGGATGAGGGCGATTACGGCATCGGCATGTTTTTCCTTCCCCAGGATACAAAGAAGCGCACACTCGCTATGCGCATGTTCAAGGTTATCACCGAAAAGAACGGTCTTAAGGTCATGGGCTGGAGAGAAGTTCCTACTGATCCCGATATCCTCGGAAAAGTCGCAAGAGACGCTATGCCGGTTATCATGCAGTGCTTCATTGAAAGACCTGCAGACTGCGCCAGGGGACTTGCGTTTGACCGTATGCTCTATTTCGCAAGAAGAGAATTCGAGCAGAGTACGGATGATACATATATAACTTCTTTATCTTCTAGAACTATCGTATATAAGGGTATGTTCCTGGTAGGCCAGCTCAGGAAATTCTACAAGGATCTCCAGAGCAGGGATTATGAGACGGCTATCGCAATGGTCCACTCAAGATTCTCTACCAATACAACGCCTTCGTGGGAAAGAGCACATCCATACCGTATGATCGCCCACAATGGTGAGATCAATACGATCAGAGGTAATTTCGACAGAATGCTCGCCCGTGAGGAGACTTTGTACAGCCCTTCGATCGAGAATGATGTCGATAAGATCTTCCCGATCATCCATAAGACGGGATCAGATTCCGCAATGCTCGACAATACGCTGGAGTTCTTCATGATGAACGGTATTCCGCTCCCTCTGGCAGTAATGATGATGATCCCCGAGCCCTGGAAGAACGATCCTTATATGGAGCAGGAGAAAAAGGATTTCTATCATTACTATGCAACGATGATGGAGCCATGGGACGGTCCTGCAGCTATCCTTTTCACAGACGGTGTAATAGCAGGCGCAACGCTTGACCGTAACGGATTAAGACCTTCAAGATATTACATCACAGACGATAACAGACTGATCCTTTCTTCCGAGGTAGGTGTTCTCGACATCGAGCCTGAGCACATCGTAAAGAAGTCAAGACTGCAGCCGGGACGTATCCTTCTGATCGATACAGAAAAGGGCAAGCTCGTTTCGGATGAAGAGTGCAAGAAGTATTATTCAGAAAAGAACCCTTATGGTGAATGGCTCGCATTGAATCTCCTTCATCTTGCAGAACTCAAGATCCCCAACAAGAAGATCCCGGTTCATACGCAGGAGATGAGAAACAAGCTCTATAAAGTATTCGGTTATACATTCGAAGACGTTAAGAATGAGATCCTGCCTATGGCAATGAACAAGGTCGAGGCAACGGCTTCCATGGGCACTGATATTCCGCTCGCGGTTCTGTCAGAGAAGCATCAGCTCTTATTCTCATTCTTCAAGCAGCTTTTCGCGCAGGTTACAAACCCGCCTATTGATTCTATCAGAGAAGAGATCGTTACGGACACAACGGTTTATATCGGTTCCGACGGTAATCTCCTTGAGGAAAAGAGCGGAAACTGCAGAGTATTGGAAGTAAATAATCCCATCCTCACAGGCGTTGATCTCGTAAAGATCAAGTCTTTGAACCAGCCCGGATTCAAAGCTGCAACGGTTTCCATCCTTTATTATAAGAACACTTCATTGGAGAAGGCTCTGGATCAGCTTCTTATCACTGTCGACAGGACATGTGCAAAGGGCGCAAACATCATCATCCTCTCAGACAGAGGCATCGATGAGAACCACGTTGCTATCCCTTCGCTCCTCGCTGTTTCCGCTGTTGAGCAGCATCTGGTACAGACAAGAAAGAGAACAGCCGTATCTCTTATCATCGAGAGCGGCGAGCCCCGTGATGTTCATCAGATGGCAACGCTCCTGGGCTTCGGCGCGCGTGCGATCAATCCTTACCTTGCTCATGAGTGCATCGCAGAGATGATCGACAAGGGAATCCTCGACAAGGATTACCACACCGCGATCGACGATTATAACTATGCTATCTTACACGGTATTGTTAAGACTTCCGCGAAAATGGGTATCTCCACACTGCAGTCTTATCAGTCCGCGAAGATCTTCGAGGCAGTCGGAATCTGCAAGGAAGTAGTGGATAAGTACTTCACGGGTATCGTAAGCCGCGTAGGAGGAATCGGTTTGGAGGAGATCTCCGAAGGTATCCTCTTCAGACACGATAAGGCATTTGATCCTATGGGTCTCGAGAATGATGAGACGCTGGACAGCACAGGCTTCCATAATTTGAGAAGCGGTGATGACAAGGAAGATCATCTTTATAATCCGAAGACGATCGTTGCCCTCCAGAAGGCTGTAAGAGAAGGCTCTTACGAACTGTTCAAGGAATATACGGCTATCGTTGACAACGAGAAGCCTCATACATTAAGAGGTCTCCTCGCATTCAAAAAGACCGGCAATTCCATTCCTCTCGAGGAAGTTGAACCTGCATCCGAGATCGTTAAGAGATTTAAGACCGGCGCCATGTCTTACGGGTCTATCTCAAAAGAAGCTCACGAGTGTATGGCGATCGCAATGAACCGTCTGGGCGGAAGATCCAATACGGGTGAGGGCGGTGAGTCTCCCGAGAGATTCGGAACAGAGAAGAATTCCAAGATCAAGCAGGTCGCTTCAGGAAGATTCGGCGTTACGAGCGAATATCTTAACAGTGCCGAAGAGATCCAGATAAAGATGGCACAGGGAGCCAAGCCGGGTGAGGGAGGACATCTCCCGGGCAAGAAGGTATATCCCTGGATCGCAGAGAGAAGATATTCAACACCGGGTGTTGCGCTTATCTCTCCTCCGCCTCATCACGATATCTATTCGATCGAGGATCTTGCACAACTGATCTACGATCTTAAGAACGCAAACAGAAAAGCAAGGATCTCCGTAAAACTTGTTTCTGAAGCAGGCGTAGGAACGATCGCCTGCGGCGTAGCAAAAGCAGGCGCACAGGTAATCCTCATCTCGGGTTATGACGGCGGTACGGGCGCTGCTCCGGCAAGCTCGATCCACAATGCCGGTCTGCCCTGGGAATTAGGTCTTGCAGAGACACATCACGCGCTGATCGAGAGCGGACTCAGAGGTAGAGTTGCGGTCGAGACAGACGGTAAGCTCATGAGCGGCAGAGACGTTGCGATCGCGGCACTCTTAGGTGCCGAGGAATTCGGTTTTGCCACAGCACCGCTGGTATCAATGGGATGCATGATGATGAGAGTCTGCAACAAGGATACATGCCCCTTCGGTATCGCATGCCAGAACGAGGAATTAAGAAAGAGATTCAAGGGACAGCCCGAGCATGTCATGAACTTCATGCTCTTCATCGCAGAAGAGTTAAGAGAGATCATGGCTGACCTGGGATTCAGAACAGTTGATGAGATGGTCGGAAGATCTGACCTCCTCAAAGTAAAAGATAAGCAGATAACAAAGAGAGCCGAGATGGTCTCTCTCGCTCAGATCATTGATCCGTCCTATGCGGATTCAGAAGTACGTCATTTCGAGCCTGAGCAGGTATTTGACTTTGAACTCGAGAAGACTGTCGACGAGAGAGTATTCCTGCCTGAACTCGCGAAAGGCCTTAAGAAGGGCACGATCAGGATCGACGACGTTAAGGTATCGAGTACCGACAGGACGGTGGGAACCATCTTAGGCTCAGAAATCACAGAAAAGTACGGAACAGACCTCGCAGATGACAGCGTCATCGTAGAGCTCACGGGTGGCGGCGGACAGAGTTTCGGCGCATTCATCCCGAAGGGTTTGACCTTAAAGCTCACTGGTGATGCAAATGACGGTTTCGGCAAGGGCCTGTCAGGCGGTAAGGTGATCATCAAGCCCGCCGAGAATTCAGGCTTCGAAGCTTCACGTAATGTCATCATCGGAAACGTTGCACTCTACGGAGCTACGAGAGGAACAGCTTACATCTGCGGTATCGCAGGCGAGCGTTTCATGATCAGAAACTCCGGTGCGACAGGCGTTTGCGAAGGCGTCGGTGATCACGGACTCGAATATATGACAGGCGGAAGAGCAGTCATCCTGGGTGAAGTAGGAAAGAACTTCGCAGCAGGTATGAGCGGCGGAATCGCTTACGTATTGGATGAACACCACACTCTCTATACAAAGATCAACAAGTCTCTTGTAGAGATGAGCGAGGTTACTGAAGACGCAGATAAGAACGAGCTCAGACAAATCCTCACAGATTATGAGCAGGCAACAGGATCTTCCAAGGCAAAGGCACTTCTTCAAGATTTTGACAGCAAGGTCTCATGCTTCAAGAAGATCATACCGACAGACTACCGTCACATGCTGACGCTGATCGCCAAGTACGAAGAGCAGGGTATTGCTCACGAGCAGGCGGTTTACGAAGCATTCAAGGAAAGCACAAAAGTCGGCGCTTGATATTCGGGAGGATCTTATGGGTAAAGCAACAGGTTTTTTGGAATACGACAGGCGTGAAGATTCATGGGCAGCTGAAGAAGCAAGAATCACAGGCTTTGAGGAATTCCACAATCATTTGAATGAAGAAGAGAGACGCTGCCAGGCAGCAAGATGCATGGACTGTGGCGTTCCGATGTGCCAATCGGCCATTTGTCTCAAGGGAATGGTAACGGGATGTCCGTTACACAACGTCATCCCGGAGTGGAATGACGAGATCTACAAAGGTCATTACGAGCACGCGCTTGCAAGACTTTTGAAGACATCCAATTTCCCGGAGTTCACGGGAAGAGTATGCCCCGCACTTTGTGAGAAGGCATGCATCAACGGAATAAATTCAGGAGCTGTTACGATCCACGATAACGAGCTGTTCCTTATCGAGAAAGGTTTTGAGATGGGTTACATGAAGCCCAGGATCCCCAAGACCAGATCAGGTAAGAAGGTTGCGGTTATCGGGGCAGGTCCTGCAGGTCTGGCAGTTGCTGACCAGCTCAACCACAGAGGACACGAAGTAACGGTTTTCGAGCGTGAAGACCAGATCGGCGGCCTCCTGATGTACGGTATTCCGAACATGAAGCTCGACAAGAGCGTCATTGAGAGAAGAAGAAAGCTCATGGAAGAAGAAGGCGTCATCTTCAAGACCGGCGTTGATGTCGGAAACGGCGCTTCTTTCGACGAGATCGTAAATGAGTTCGACGCGGTTTCACTTTGCTGCGGCTCCAAAAAGGCCAGAACGATAAATGCAAAGGGTGCTGACGAATGTAAGGACATGTATCTCGCGGTAGATTTCCTGAAGTCCGCTACAAAGGATCTGCTGTCAGGCAAAAAGGGCAAGTGGACGATTAGTGCCAAGGACAAGAACGTAGTTGTTGTCGGAGGCGGTGATACGGGAAATGACTGTGTCGGAACATGCATCAGACAGGGCTGTAAGTCCATTACCCAGTTAGAGATGATGGCAAGGCCCCCGAAGGAAAGACAAGCAGGCAACCCCTGGCCGGAGTGGCCGAAGGTTGAGAAGACGGATTATGGACAACTTGAGGCCATAAAGGTTTTCGGATCCGATCCCAGAATCTACGAGACGACAGTAAAAGAGCTCGTGATGCAGAAGGGTAAGCTGACTCAGATTAAGACCGTAAAGGTTAAGTTTGAGGGAAGGAATCTGGTTGAGGTAGAAGGATCCGAACAAACACTGAAGTGCGATCTTCTTATAATTGCCGCAGGCTTCGTCGGAGCAGAGGACTACATTGCGAAAGAAAGCAAGGTAGAGCTGACGCAGCGAGGAACGGTAAAGACAGAGCCTGAACAGTACCAGACATCGATTCCCAAAGTATTTACGGCAGGAGACATGCACAGAGGTCAATCGCTTGTTGTGTGGGCTATCACGGAGGG
>JAEEGL015566935.1_pt1 | contig 21855 bp, 20 predicted proteins | sample 9134231 | NCBI WGS metagenome assembly JAEEGL01 (sample SAMN16246548, study PRJNA631951) | gut metagenome | biome: gut microbiome; feature: rumen; material: fiber-attached | host: Bos | place: Iran: Karaj | collected 2018-10 | reverse complement strand
CGGTTATAGTATTCTCCGGTTCCAAAAAGCAGTACCTTCAATTGCGCTTTCTCCTATCCCACAAAGAATGTATCACAATATTTGCACTTACCAAAATTTTCTCTTCCTTGAAACAAAGCTCGTCTGACTGCTGTATATTTTTGACCATACCAAATATTCAAGAGTGATTCCTGATTCGCATCCCCAAGAGTATATTCACCCAAAGCATCATTGCAACATAGAGACACTTTTCCGTCCGGTCTTATGATCAACTGATTATAAGGCAAAATACACCTGTCTTTATCATAGGTAACTATGTCTTTTCTGTTAGGCGCATTCCCACCCCTTGTAGTCAATATTTCATTGGGCTTTCGCATCACAATAGTGACCTTCTTCTTTAGCTCGGGATTAGATTCACAGTACTTTACTATCTCTTCACAAGGCTTAATGAGTTTCAGGTCCTGATGATAATTATCTATAACCAATTCGTCCAGATACTCAACAAGTTCTTTGAAAATATCAATAGTCATAAGGGTTCCGTTGGAAAACATATGTATTCTGGCATCCCTGACCTGTTCTCTCAAATATCTGCTTCTTTGTAATATTTGTGGATCCAGAAGCGGTTCATTATTGGAAAAGAGTGATAATCTTCCACTGTAGTGCATCTCCCGTAGTTCTGACACAATTTTCTCAAATACAGAATCTGACATCTCATGATACTCTCTCGTATCAGCATTCTTATTCACAGGGCAAAAAGAACAAACGCCATTGCATCTATTAATGGTTTCTATCTCAACATGGCAAAACAAGGGTACATCATCATGCACTCTTTCAACCTCATCAAATACTCCCTTGCGTGCCATCTGGATTTTATAACTATTATTCCAATCGACTTCTGTTAATTCAGAACCATCATGATAATTATTTACAATCAAATCTTCTGTTTCAAAAAAACCATGGACCTTGTCAATAAATACTCTGTACTTTTTTATACCATATGCTTCCAGGTCTTTCTTCATGCTGTCAATATGTAAACTCGCAATGAGAACCTGATACTTGTCGCTCATCTTAGAAGCGTCCGAAAGGCTCAATACTTCTTTTCCGTAAAAGAGAGTTCCCTGCTTTTTCTCATCATTATCTATAAAACAAACAATACTGTCTTCTCCGAGTTTTTCATATGCGCTCTTACCGAAGGCACCGGCACCAAATACCATGTATTTTTCATCATATGTCATGGTTTTATCCTCATCTGTTGGATGCAAAAGAGTTCTTTTTCATAAACTCGTCAATATTCGTGAACAACGCTTCCTCGTCAAAAGAATCATTTATATATGTCTTTGAAAAGAACCCCAAAACAGTCTCATAGAGTTCCACCGAATCCCTGCAAATATAACTAATCGGCAAAGTATCAATCATCCACTTGCAAAAATCGATCACGTGCTCCTGAAGAACCATCAATAACTGTATTTCATCGCTTGTCCTGGATTCTTTATAGTATACAGGCTTGTTCTCATCATCAATGTACTTGAAGCATGGTTTATCAGACGATAAGATATTCTCAATAAAGTAATAGAATCTATACACATTCGAATCGCACTGATAATCATTACCTTTACCAAATAATTCCCTGATATTAAGTTCCTTTTTTTCTTTTGTATCAGCTGTTCGCCTCCAGAAATAATATCCAAACAACTGCTTACCTATTATTCTCTGTAGTGCTTCCTGTACCGTACCAGATGAAACAAAATCTATAATAGCCGCTTTAGCATCATTTCCCAATCCGTTCTCAGACAGGTAGCGGCTATAATTCTTTCTCTCTAAAATAGCTCTTTTAATCGCTAATGCTATCAATTCTTCATCAACTTCAACATATTCTTCGCCGCTTCCGCCTAATTCAAAACGCTCCATCACTCTTTGAACATGGCTATCTGAAGAATCAACCTTTGCAATATACTCTACATCTTCAGGCGTTTTTGCTGCTGCCACCAGCGCTGCTCTTCTCGATGTAAGCAAATATTTACACTCCGGTAATGCTTCATCCTTTTCTTTAATGTACTTATATATCTTTTCAAGAATGTATCCATCTCTTGAAGGGAACAAAACATATTCAATTGCGTCCTTCTTCAATTCCACCGTCAGCCACAGCATGAATCTATAAATAATCGGTGCAATAATTGTATCGATTACGTCTGAAATATCGGAAAAAGCTATTTTCCCGTTCTTCTCATAACTCCCAAAAGGAGAATTATAGTTCTTGGATGCAAACCTGCCCAAAACAATTCTTTCGTCCAAAGTGATACATTTATCTATCGCCAAAGAATACAATCCTCTCTCCAACATTTCAGAAGGACTGTATATTCTATAGGTATCAATTCCACTTTTTTGTGCGGAGGCAATGTCAGCAAATTCATTATCACCTATATGCAGCCATTGCCCGCTGATTTTCTCTTTTTCCCGTACAATCTCAAATAATCCGCTATCTTTCGTTCTATTATATTCACATGAAACATATAATGCATCATATTCAACTATACCCAGGTCATTCAGCATCTCTGAAATAATATCCGAAGTCAGATACATGTCAGATATCAAAATAACTCTCTGCTGTCTCTTTCTGGCATACTTAATAGCACAGCAAACATCCTCTCTTCTACGAAGAAGCTTTTTTTCGATAGTTAATTCCATGTTAAGAAGATAGTTAATCTGCTCCTTGCTTTCCCCGGTGTTTATTCTTATCCTTTCATATATCTCATAAATTGTCGGATTTATCAGCTCGCCTTCTGCCTGTTTGCGCTCCTTTGAAAAGATATAGTTTTTCTTTCCTATATGAGCATCCATTATCTCATATACATCAGTCGGCTTTAGAACATCTCTGCATACCAAAGTATCAAAAATATCAAATGAGATGACGTCAGACTTATCTATCTTATCCAGCATTAACTTACGATTAAGGCAAAAGCAGTCATCACTTATATCAAAGAGATGCGTCTTTAATAATCTGCCATTTATATCATATACCGGTATTTCATACTCATTAGTAAAGTTTTCGATACGACTGTAGATAAGATTAATAACCGCTGCCCGCGCGACTATGACTATTGTCACATCCGGAATGAGTTTTACTTCCTCCTCGCTCAAAACCCTCACACCGTATATTACTTCGCCTGTGTGCTTATGATCCATCAGTCCTACAACATGATGGTTTTTAACACCCATAACGATATTTTTAGTCTGAATACCAGTACCATATAGCACTATATTTTTGTTACACGCACTATAGTTCTTTTCATATAATACTTGAACAATACTTTTTTCTTCATTATTCATATCATTATCTGTCTTGGAAGAAAAGCATGATTATTTCATCTAACGGATAAACTGCGATTTCATCTACGTACATTTTTTTTATCTCTTCTGTTATCCAGAATGTTGTAATTACAATAGCATCGCATTCCGGTAATCTATCATTCGGGAGATAAACAGGAACCTGTGCACTTATCTTTTCCGCATATCTATCAATGAAGCAACACACGTTTATAGAACTATTTTTCAATTCAGCATAAAGATGTCTCCCAAAAGCACCACATCCATATATAGCAATACTGTGAATATCTTTAGCAGAAAAAAAATCCTCTATGCAGATTTTGTTTTCCCTTAATTCCATCCACCTATCTAAAACTCTAGTATAGTACTCAAATTTTGAAGCTTTATTACCTATAAAAGAATAATAATCGTTCGCACAATTTACATTCTTAGTCATTTCAATCATATATTTTTCGGACTGACTACGAGCGTTTAAAGTTGCCTCTAAAAATGCATAACCAAACTTCTTATCCGGTTCTAAATGCATTCCCTCCCCCCACTCATTCCACGCATTAATAAATGTAATTGGTGATCCAGACACTCTATTTTTCGCAATAGTTTTAGCAAGGAACTCTTGATATTTTTGAGGAGTTGAATTTCTAAGCGCATTGCCTCGTAACCCTCTTCTCGGAGTGTCATCGAATCCAGTAAAGCAACTAAAAAAAGTGCTAACTCCATTTCGCTTTGGTTCAGCAAGAACCCTTTCTACGATATCATCATACTCTATGGAATAAGCATTATTACCTATTCCCCCCTCTCTCATGCAAACCAACATATTGGTGGGTTCATGATATAGCACACCATCAAGCTCAGGCATGCTTGACTCAGTTGCATAAGCTCCAATAATAAAAAGATCAGGAAACCCATTTATCTTAGCCAGTCTCCGAAACTCATGAATCATATCTGACAAACACGTAATCAAATAGGTTCTATACAAAATCAAAACAGGCTTACCATCTATTTTTATATACCTATTATCATGAAAAAAAGGCAGCATGTAGTCAAAGTGACTATCCCAATCTCTTTTATCGCCATATTGCTGATCCAATAGCAACCCGCTTCCACTATATTCATCTCTTTTATCATCATCTTGCCAAACATTTGCATTTTGAACATTGCTCCATGAACGTTTCCATGATTCATTCGCCCAATAGATACAATAATTCATATTGATGTCCTTCCATTTCAGAAGGTTCTCCATCGGCTTCTCCAGTATTCTCCTACCATTCTTAAACCAATAGTGGTACATACATACCCCATCTATTCCATACTTCTCCATTAAATTGGCTTGCCATATCATAGTATCTTTGTCTAATAAATTGTAGTAATTACTATCTACTGGCTCATGTGGTTGGTACTGACCATCAAATAATGGCTTTGCATTCTTTGTAGGAATCCAATCAGTAAATCCCTCTCCCCACCATTCATCATTTTCCTTAACTCTATGAAATTGCGGGAGATACATTGCAACAAGCTCCATACACACCTCGACATTTTTATGTTCAACTGTATGACAGTTAGTTATTCTTTAATAATATCTACTAAGTTATAAACCCTAACCCCCGGTAACAATACTTTTACAAGATCATTCAGTACCGGAACCGTATTAATGACTACGTGTCTTTTTTCAGAATATCTTTCTAAATACTCCTCAACATTGTACAGCGGTCTACTACAATACATTTCTAAATTACGATCGATAAAAGCTGCCACTTGTATCCCTGCTCTTTCTAATTCGCACATGACTGCATTCCCAAACATACTATTTCCGTATATATCAACTTCGCATATGCCATCTTTCTTCAGCTCTTCAATCCATGCCCCCCCCGACATAATCCCACATGCAAGATCCAAATATTTATCAGCTCTCGAACATCTATTCTTTGTGTTTTTCAATGCCATTTTCAACAACAATATTTTCTCAAACTTCTGGCTCTCTCCGAAAACATCAAAAAAAGCATCTATTATTTCTGGTCTCGCTGTACCATTAGTGACTAAAAGATCAAACCATAACTCAACGAGGTCTTCATTTGCTATCTCATCTTTGTTACGTTTCAACATTGACAATAATGCTTCTTCAGCAGCCTGTTCGTCAGATGTAATACTGTTTGACACCCTAAATGCGGTAACAAGTGGCTCATCTATATAAGCCATTTTGTATTTTTGTGTTATCCTTAAGCAAAGATCCCAATCTTGATATCGAGGTAACTCTTCATCAAACATATTAATTTCTTCTAAAACATATTTATATACCATTAGTGTGGGAGTGCCTATCACATTACCAAAAAGCAGCCTACTATGAAGATGCTTAATTTCATCAGCGCTGCATTTACCCATTAAAATTTTTCGATTACCTTTTGATATCAAATATGACGAAAACACACCTTTACATTCTTGATTCTGAAGTAATACCTTTAACTGTTTTTCTATTTTGTCTGCATGCCAAATATCATCACTATCATGAAATGCTATACATTCAGCATCGGAAGCTCTTATCCCACAATTTCTGGCATAATTAGCCCCCATTCGTTTATCATTCTTAATATATGTTATCTTGTCACTCCCTATCCTATTTATTACCATTTCAGTGTCATCTTCAGATCCATCATCCACAACTATGATCCTATTAATCGCATATGACTGTTCCAGGACACTCCTAATTGACCTTTCAATCGTTTTTTCTCTATTGTATGTTGGAATTACAACATCAATTAGCACTTTTGACTCCAATCTTCTTACTCCTTGAAACATATCATTCTATCGTATAGAACTCTTACGTACTACCGCCCCTATTACCAGTTGATAGTCTTCATCACAAAAATCTATATCTCTCGTATCTATGTCAGCGCACCCCATTCCTGCCAAAAAAGCGCATGTTGTCTTGAAATTACCATAGGTTGATATTTCACAATCAAGCGCTCCTCTATTAAACATTTTCAATATGCTTCTATCTGTAAAACTCCAATATTGTCCGTATTCTTCCATATCAGCCCGGCATATTGGTGTTATACCTGAAACAGTAATCAGTGCTACACCATTATCAGTTAATATCTGTAGTAATATATCGCTGATTCCCGTAAAATCTTCTACAAAATTCAATACTTGTGTTAAAATTACGCAATCAAATTTTCTACCCAAGAAGGAACTACCATCCATTAAATCACCAACAAAAAACTCGTCATCGCCAATATAATAAGATGATCTATTTTGCCCGAATAATAACACATGTGACCTAATAGTATCTTCACAATACCCTTTTGAATATTGATTATCTCCTATTTCCAAAACATCGCCATGTATGTACTTCCTATTTTTCTCTATAAAATCCGATATATAATATCGAACAACCGATCCACCTCTATCAGAACCATATGTCTTTGAAACTGGCTTTATTCCAAGTTTTCTGATTAAATCTACATTTGACAGTTCCGTGTTCTGTTTAATCACTTTTTCCCAATCACACGAATCAGAAATCTCTATCACTTCTTTTTTAGAGGATATATATTCGATTTTCCCCATCTTATTGATGTTAAATTCCCCTGTTAACTCAAGCTCATCTAGGAATCTAGGTGGTGTCATTATAGATAATTCGATTTTTTCTGGTTGCACTCCATATCCTATCAAATCGGCTATAACATCAAGAAGTATAGTGTGATTTACCATGACAACTATTCTATCAAATAGTTTCATGGCTACATTTTCTATAGGAATAACCTTTTTGCCACGAAAGACCCCCTCTTTTCTATCACAAAACGCTATTACATCCCCTTTTACTGATTTGATTTTCCTATCACAATAGTTCCCAGTCCCATATACTATAATTTTTTCCATATGATTCATTGCCTCTCTCAAAAGCCAGACACTACATCATGTGATACCGTAAATAGTCCTCACCAGTACAGATCTTTAAAATATCAACTCTATTATTTTCACCCGTCGCTGTTTTATTTGCACACATACCTATAGAAACATCATCCTCCAAATTGAAATCCAACTCACAAAAACACTCACCATCCACTTTCAAACCTTTAGGTATGAACATGATCTTATTGTTTACTGGCAGTCTTGCAAACTCCTTAGCTACTTCGATATCATCTGTTGAGGAAACAAATAGTATATTAGAAACCATTCTTTTTTTTCTTTTTTCCCATGATTCAACCGCATCATCAAAGCAAGTATAATGATTGAAATGAATGATAATGTCGTCAATTCTTCCAACAGGATATTCTCTGTTAAGAATGGTTTCCCATCTCTTCTCAACAAAACTAACCGGGCAATTTATATAGTAATTGTAATTTTTTATCAGTTTGTTAAAATCCCTATCGCTAAAAAACAAATTAATGGTCGGTGATTTAAACTCCAAACCCAAATAATTATAAGCAAGTCCCCCCCAACAATTCCGAGAAACTATGCTAATCCCTTCTTCCTTTAGTTTTAAATATCTTGTAAAGCTAAAAAAAGGAATACTTAAAATTCTAATTGGTATCAGTTTTCTTCTTTCAATACCTATTCTATCTGCTTCTTGTATTATGCGAGCAAAATCACTAATAGCCACCAGACAATAATCATATTTGATCATTGATAATTCAGTTTTGGGATAACAATGAAAACCATCAATTACAAATTCTCCTTCAACGTCATTGGCAACAACACCTACCACGTCTATTTCTGATACACTAATATAATATTTCAGTAGATTAACATATTGATTATATATTTTCCCCAGACCCCAAACTAATACTCTAATCATAAGCATCTCTCAATAAAACGCATCATTTATAGTCAATCCACATACCTGAAGAAATGGCAGTTTATAAGATATTGACCCTATTATAGAAGCGAGCACAATAACTCCTTTATTCTTTTTCCGTTATTACCATTAAAACCAACGACATATTTTTTACAAGTATTTCTTCGTTGTTCTATGAGAGGATCATCACCTTTTTTTACCATGTCCAAAAAATCTATAATATCATCTTCATTGTAGGCGTCATAGTATCCTTGCAATTCATACTCCGCTGATGGAATCATATTCTTGTTACGAAATGTCCTGCAAATAGGTAGCATTGTAGGAAGTGCACTCAGTACTATTCCACAGAAGCCATCTGTTATAACAGCATCTGACCTTTTTAATGCATCTTCATATGTATTTGATAAATCCAGCTCAATGTTCCCAATTTCATTAAAGATCTCCTTTAGCATACATATTTCTCTACTTGTCCAAATATTTAGTTTTTCTAACTCTGAGACCAATACTGGATGAGGTCGAAATATTACATTAATATCGTGATTATGTTTTGCATAATTCACTATAGTCTTTAAGTATTTATCTAGCGTGCAATCTTGGGCAATATAGTCGCTGTACACACCATGATCTGTTGCCCATAAAATGGTTTTTTTTCGACAAGTACCATCAAATCTTTTATCCTTTATTGCAGCATATATTGCATCATATTTTGGATTTCCTACACGAATTGCTCTCGGCTTTAGCCAGTCTATATTTTCTGCTTGTGCATATATATACCCATCAAATAAATAGTAATCTGGGGAGTACTTTTCCATATCTGTTTTTAACAACTCGGCTAAAAATTCTGATTTCAATCCATCATATACACCAGTATATAAAGCAATTACAGTATTGGCTCTCGATCTAATCTGGTAAAGTCGACGTTCTTTACCATATGGGTGCATTATAATAAATATGGAAGGTTTCATTTCTCTATATTTTTGAATATATTCTTCTACATCCATAATAGTAATTTGAACGTAATTTATTTGACTTCTGATATCGCTTATTTTACAAGTTGTAATAAGCACAATAGTAATATCATTTTCAACCAATAGAGCCTCAATCACGCTCCGAATTGTTATGATGTCGTTCTTTGAGGAAAGCAAAATGTGAATGCTTTTTTTATTATTAGTTTTTACTTCATAAAAATCTATCAGCCAAAAGTCTTTTAATTCGTATTTCTCCGCCTTTAAAACTACAACTTCTTTCTCAAACAGATTTATAATCCTATCTTTCATAACATATCTGTCAATACGTTCCAGAATTTCTTTATTTATTTCTCGATTCTCAGCAGTAATAAATACAACAGCATCTTGGTAATTTCTTGCAATAAACATATCACTGCTAATTATTTTATCGCTGTACTTAGACAGTTTGTTATCAACACGAATTATATTTCTGTCATCAACTCCATAATTATCGCGTAGCATCCTATAAAGCTCCACTCCATTTTTCCCATATGGAAAGATAACAAATCTTAGACAACCTGCATCTAACATACTTTCTATTTTTTTTTGAGCATACGAAGTATCAAACATTTTGTCCTATCACCTCACTAATGTATTCACTAAGACATATCATTCCCTCGGTGATTATTCCCCTATTTCTGAGGCTCTTAAGATACTCTTTACTAAGTTCTTTGGAAATATGCGACAATTCCACTTTACCATCTTCCCAATAATACTTTATTATGGTGTCATCAGCAAAACGATAAAGCCATACAAATTTATTATCTACAACATGAGATATTCTATAAGTTATCCCCTCTTTATCATGTATTCCGTTTCTCGTAAGGTTTGTATAACCGACGCATATCGTTTCTATTTTATGATCTTTAAGATCGTACGCCATTAAATCAGTTGAAATGTATGGAACCAATAAAAGTTTTCCATTTACATACACTGAGTTTCTAAAAAAGGGGCGATCGCTTTCTGTTACCTTATCTATTTTATATTCCTTATCATCGTACTTAAAAATACTTACTCCATCATGTATCATGATTCTCTCCTTAACACCAAGGTTAGAATCCAATACCATCAAATAATTTTTCCGTCCAGTTAAATATACACTTCCGTCGATAAAACTAACTGTTTGAGGAGAAAAAGACTCGTTTATCTTCTTGGATCTAAATTCCTTTTTTTCTGTATCAAAGATAACTATCAGATTATCTTCAGGTGCAGTAAAGTATATTTTTTTATTGTGCTCACAACTCCCAGAACCTATTTCAGTACAAAATCTTACAAAATCATTGTACGGTCGTCTGACTATTCCATCCTCATTATCTATTTCGAAGATCGCTTTTTCCATACCTGAAATCGCATATATTATATTCTCCACCATAAAAACTGTTCTAATTGTCTTTCTCAAATTTTTATTGGGCAATTCGTGAATTTTGCAAAAAGTATTATCTATCATATTATATTTCCAAATAGCATTTCCTTTATCTGGAAATAGATACAAGTTATTTGCACGCTTTACACAACTAACATTTTCTCTGAAAGAACTCGCATTTGTCGTAGGAACCGCTACTATTTTTGTTGCCACACTCTTCATAGGATCAATTGCATAAATCACTTGCTCTTCTACGTCAATCCCATACAACAATCCATTTTCATATATTATCTGATCAAGCCATAATGTTTCCATTTTCTATAACCTTTCTCTGATTACATAAGTTCTCGCGATACTCATCTTACAATTATGCTGATCGCGTCAATTTACCAATTTTTATTCAAATATACTACATTATCGATAACTTTATTAAACGCCTCCATAAAACGTTCTTTAGACAATTCTTTTACCACTTTCTCGCTCGTTTCAATATCTAATGCAGGTGGGGTCGATACCACATTTTTCAATTCAGATATCATTTGTTCCACTGACTCTACATAAATGACACCATCATAAGGAAAATTCCATATAACCTTTCGTCCCTTTGCCAGAGCTTCTATCACTGACATAGATAATCCATCATGCTTTATCCACCTTACATAGACAGAAACCTGGTTCCACAACTCATTCATTTCCTCCCTAGATATAGTTCCATGAACAGTTACATTGAGATACTCCTTAAATAGTTCTTCATTGGCGTTAGCGACAATATGGAATTTCAAATTTGGAAGCGCCTTAAATAGCTCACATGATTCTTTATAACCATAGTGCTCTAACCTATCTTCAGGAAGATAGATCAAAACTGCATGCTCAGAAGGACACTTTGCTAATTTCAATTCAACATCAAAAGGAATCACTGGAAGAACCGACGTTTTTATACCTAATGTATCCAATTCCGCTGTAATCAACTCATAACATGTGAAATTATAATCAATATAAGAGTGCCAAAAACATCCTACTCTACCTGACATAGCATCTAGGGCATCAGTCCCTATCCAATGTGTTATTATCTTTATTCCCATTCTCTTTGCCCAAGATATACGCGCCCAGAATTCATTGCCAGAGTAAAGATTATATATAAAATCGCATTTTACACATTCACTTCTATAAATAGCTTCCTTTTCGTGTTCAGGTAGTTCTGAGTCCCAAATTTCCTGGAGGTCTATAACCTGATATCCATATTCTCTAAAAACAGGCACTAGCCCCTTATATTGAAACGACCCCAAAACCCCCATTGTTCGGCGCTTGCGATGCATTATCAATTCATGCAATCTTTTAATGCCTTCACCTGATTCAAACAAAGCCATTGGAACCACAAATGATATTATGCCCATCATTTCAAGCTTTTGTTTTATTTCCACACTAGCCGCCAAATGCAAATCAACTATATCGCTACCTATGAATCCATTTAATCCATTTAATGCTCTGTCAGCATCGCTGCCATCCCAATATGTTATTACGAAATTCTTTTTTTTCTTAGCACTGGCAACTTTAGACCAAAAAAATAATCCAGTGTGATAATTAAACAAAAAATCTGATTCACCTATCAGTCTGTGATACTTTTCTATTCTGTCTTGCTCACTACCAGGAAAGTTCCATACCTCTTGTAAATTGTCAACTTGATATGCAGAAGAAAGACTGGCATATAAGTACTCTGGATAATTTATCCCCATAAAGCACATTCTCTTTTTTTCTTTAAATGTAACCCCCATATCACGATGCCCCCTATCTTTCTAGCCATATAGTTAAAATATGTATTTATAGAAAAAATAGCTATTACTCAAATCCACCAATGTACCTTGTTCTTACCCATTTTGCTTAGTTTTTCTACTATTCTAAAGTCCTGATTATTTTTTATTATTATCGGCTCCTCTTTTGCATATTTAATCATTTCCGAAATATTCCATATCTCATGCCCCATAAACGTTCGCTCTTGTTCTTTTTTTTCGCTTACAACAAAGGCAATTATTTTTATGTTTTTTTGTAACACCCTATTCGCAACCGCTGTGGCATTCTGCCCTATACCAAAAATAAGAACCTTATCTATATTTACAAGTTTGTCATTTTCACCCATACCAAAATATCTATCTTTATCCTCGTCCGTATTTTTATCCCCTAAATCCATATAACTTTCCAATGCCTCCCCTTCAACATTATACATATATATTCTGGGGATTGTATAATCATACTCATCTTCATATAAAGCCCTGTTTTCTACCGTGTAAGCCCTCTTTATTCCACAGCTTTGCAGTACTTGTATTATTTTGTCATTATATGAATTGATATTTCCAAACGGATAAGAAAACAGTTCCACTTTTTTATTAGAAATCCGTTCTATTGAATGTATAGATGCCTGAATTTCTGTTCGAAAATCTATTTCATCCAACTCTCCCAATAAAGGATGAGAAACAGTATGCGCACCTATAGTAATTAATTTATTAGATGCTAATTCTACTATTTGCGTAGAAGAAAGCATTCTATATTCAGACCTTCCTACATTTGACAATCCGAGTTGTTTTTGTATACTTTCTATGTATTGTTTCTTTTTTTCATTTCCTATTTGACAAAACATTCTTCTTAAAGTATTATATGTCTTTACTCTGTCGTCAGCAGATTTTAAGGGCAAAGCAACATTATTCCCACAGAAATCAAGATGTATTTTTTCAACATACTTTGAATGAAAAAAACACATCCTAATTATCTCATTCATCCACATCTCATCACTTTGATCTATTCTTCCTGAACACACAAAAACGGTAACCGGAATATTTCTGGTTTCCATTATTGGAAATGCCGTTGTCCAAAAGTCCTCATATCCATCATCAAATGTTATTGCTATACAATCTGACTCTCCATCATAATTTTGCAATTCATCTAGCGATAACACTAAATATTTTTCTTGGAAATAATCTAATTGACTGATAAAAACATCCCGGTTCACAACAATTCTGTTATAATCACATGTAGTGTCTCCGATTCTATGATAAACAACAATTAGTTTTTTACCTTTCATTATCTTGTCATTCCTTAACGCTTCTTCTATGCTTCAAAAACTCTCATTTGGATAGTTTATATATAGATATCTTCATTGCGTATTCTGTAGTATTTTTCCCATTTTCCATATACATCCTCATAGATAGATTTTTTGGTTTCATAAGGTGAATATACACTTTTTATCTTTACACACTCCTTTATAGCATGTTCGCAGTTTTTAAATATTCCCGCCCCAATTCCAGCATACATAGCAGCTCCAAGATCACCTAATTCTGATACTTCGGTTACTTCAACCTTTCGATTTAACACATCAGCAAACATTTGACACCACATAGGACTTTTAGCTACTCCACCACAAAGTCTTATATGTCTTATTTTCCCTGACAATTCTTCATTCATTCGAAGAATATCCTTCATCTCAAAACAAATTCCTTCTAAATATAGCCTCAGCCAAATCAGCCTTTGTAGTTCCCAGATTAATGCCCAAAAAAGTCCCCTAGCTTTTTCATTTTTCGCTCGTGTATGAGATCCTTGTATACATGTTACGGCAATAACATCATAGGCCCCTGGCTTTGACTATGATGCATTTTTTGTAATCAAATCATACGGATCAACCCCCATCAATATACTTGTGGTTGATTCCATATCACATAAAGAATCCCTAAACCACCTAAAAACAGAAGCTCCAGTATTAGTCATAATATAGTTTTGAAAATTCTTAAACCCCGGATTTGATCTAGTTGTAATTCTTCCTTTGCTATCAAGGCTATCATTATCAGTAATAAAAATAGATACTCCTTCAGTCCCCATTATCAAGGCTTGAACTCCTGTATCTGATGCGCCCGCAGCCAATGCACATGAATTAGTGTCCAATCCTCCTGAAGAAATCACACAACTTGTGGGGATACCTGTCCTCTCACAAAACTCTTCAGAAACATTTCCTACTATCATTCCCGGATTATGAACGATTGTTGAGAGCATTTTGCTATTGACATGATATACACTCATCAACTTCTCATCCCACTCACCTGTTTACCATACTTAAGAAGTTTGCATTTCCTTCGTCGATATAATAACCATCTGCACCATAACGTCTAAGAAAATAATCTTGATGCGAACAGATTCTTTTTACCCTTTCCCACTCTTGCATACTATACTTTTCTAGCCAACGCAAAACAGGAACATTATATGTTCCAAAATTCATTCCACTTATCTCCCAATACTCTTTACTATTAATCTCTTTTTTTAATTCATTCAGCATATCTACATATCGTAAATCTTGCCATCCTATGGTATGTGGAAACACTAATTTTTCTTTATCATCTAACAATGCCATGGTAATCCCTTGATTAGAATGGCTAATACCTACTATACTTTCTTTTTTTATTCCCTGAACATTGGGTACCTGTCACTGTTACGATATAAATCGACTGCGAGGCCGTTTAGGATTATGTTTATGATTAACTTTATCCTGAGCTCCCTTCAATTTCATTTCACGTATCATTTGGAAACTAATACGTCTATCAATTCATATATCCTATGTTTCTTTCCCGTCATCTCAAAAAAGCATTTAGCCTTGATGTATGTACATTGCTCAATAGCACCAATATCATCAAGTATTGTTTACATAGTATTAACTTCTAAGAACCGTTTTCATCTATCTGCTCAGGACTAAATGAACAGCGATACATTCACCACATTTGTAACCTCTCAACCATTCAATGCTGTCCATAGTAACCGCATTCAGGAGATAGTTTTCCAAATGTATTAACTCAATTTTCGCAAATCACGCAATTCATGTCTAATTCAAGAAGCTATTTCTCATAGATGCTAAACAAAAGTTACATTAGTAACATTTTCAAGTGAGCTGCTCTTGTCAAGAAGTAATATGAAAGTGATTTGACATTGTGACAATGAAATAATGCAATTACTAATTCTATAGCTCATTAAGATACTCCATAAAAGCGGTCTTATTTTCAACAGCCGATGTGGTTGGCCTTCCAATATCCGCTCTTGATCCGATTGCACATTTTGCTTCAATCATCACCAATTCCTCTGTTTTCTTGGCCCTTTTCAATTCAGCGTCCAACTCAGCAAAAGATCTAACAGAAACCGCATAGGGATATCCGCATCCTTTAGCTATTTCAACTATATCAATATCTGAAGCCACTGTCGGCATACCACCTACTGTTTCATGTGCACCATTATTAATTACAATATGGACGAGATTCTTTGGCTTGCTGTTTCCAATGACAGCCATGGCGCCCATATGCATCAATACTGCTCCATCACCATCAATACACCACACTTTAATCTCGGGCTTGTTTATAGCAACACCCAAAGCTATTGATGAACTGTGTCCCATAGCCCCCACTGTAAGAAAATCATATTTGTGGTCTTGACAATTAGCTGTTCTTATCTCATATAGTTCACGGCTTGCTTTTCCTGTTGTCGATACTATTGGATCTTCTCCTGACACCTCAGTAATATGTCTTATTATCTCTTCCCTCAGCATCTCATAATCATTGGAATACACGATTTTGGCATCATATGAAAGTGCCCCCCTCTTTATTATAAAAGCCACATCCTTTCCAGAATCCAAAATTTCACTAAAATTCCTCATAGCTTCTGTAACTTCCGCATCAGTTGTATCCTTATCAATAACAAAACATTTTATCCCCATATCTTCCAACAGCTTTAAAGTTATCTCACCCTGATAGATATGCTGGGGTTCATCATGTACTCCAGGCTCACCTCTCCATCCCACAACAAATATAACAGGTATGGCATAGACCATGTCGTTTAGTAGTGATGCAACAGGATTTATGATATTTCCTTCTCCACTGTTCTGCATGTAAACCACCGGAATCTTACCTGTAGCCAAATGATATCCAGCGGCAAGAGCAGTGCAATTGCCTTCATTAGAAGCTATAATATGATGTTTGGGATCAATCCCATATACATCAATGAGATAATTACACAGCGCCTTCAGCTGTGAATCTGGAACTCCCGTATAAAAATCTGCTGCAATTATCTCAAGTAGTCGTTCTACCTTCATCCGTACCTAACCTCATTTTGACATCCTAACCTTGAGCTGCGATGACGAAACACCCTGAGTATAATCTGGTTCAATCACCTGACCTCCCCACTCTGCCATAGTGTTGATGGCTTTCTGCCTCACCTCAGCAAGAGGACCTTCTCTCCAATCCTTACCATGTACCATAAAGTCTGGTTTAAGTTTCCTAAGATTCTCGTCATAATCCTTAGTAAACTGTGGTACAACATCATAAACCCCCTTTATATTCTCTATAACAATTTTTCTCTGCTCATATGACATAATCGGTGGATTTTTATATGAACTTATGGCTTCATCAGTGAAAAGTCCCACAATAACTTTCCCATACCCCGAGGCCTTCTTAATAATGTTGATATGACCCGGATGGACTAAGTCTGCAGCCATTGGAACATAGACGGTAAGGTCAGAATTCTCCAATCTTTCTCTAACAATACTATCATTGAACTCATACTCACCTTTGATAAATGTACATTCTGGCAAAAGCGCTTTCGCTGGCCTGCAATCATGATTTACACAGCCATCGCATATTGTGCCAGTAAGATCATTCTCCATGAAGCGACGCCTCATTTCCTTCATCTTATCACCATACCAGCCATCCTTAAGCGATACCTTATTAAGATCAGCCACGACGAGCATGTTCTCATAATCTGCGTTCTCTATTGAAAGATATCCTTCCTGAGTTATAGATATAGCATCAAACGGCAGATTACATCTACGCTTTTCTTCTGTATCCTGCTCACAACGAAGTAAAGAATCTATTTCCTGCATGTACCCGCCCTGATTATACACATACTTAAACACTATCTGGTCTGCAAGGCCATCAAAAACCTCGTAATACTTATCTTTTAGATTTTCGGTAAACTTAGTAAGTATTCCAGTGACATAAATCTTGTAACTTTTCCCAGATTCTTTTCTGTAATCATTAAGATACTTCAAGTGCTCCAATACAACTTGAAAATCATCTTTTCCATGTATGAATTCATAAAGTTTGCGTTGTGGCGCATTAATGGAAAACTTAATACTATCAAGTCCCGCATCTATCACTGCATGTATTTTTTCAGGTGTAGCCAGCGCACCATTAGATGTCAAATACACATAAGTATATCCTATCTCCTTTGCTCTTTTTATGTAGTCCGGAAGCTCATTTACGATAAACGGTTCTCCAGTTGCATAGAATCCAACTTCTCTAGTTCCTAGGTCGTAAGCCTGCTGAAGAATATCGAACCCCCTTTCCATATTCATTCTGCCAACTGGTCGCTGCATCTTTTGATGTGTACAAAACAAACAAGCATGGTTACATGCATTTGAAAGTTCCATGAGAAAGTTCGATTTAGGAAATGGTGGCTCCAAACTATAGAGATTATCTCTATTAGCCTTCTTTAGCCTTACACGCTCCATAAGGTCAACATCCTTTCCCATCTTGTCATAGTCATATTTCCTGAGCATACAATTAGGCTTAACGCATTTCATACAATCCAAATTCATATCGCATTTAGTTTCATTCATATCATTGAATCCCATATATACCCCCTAAATTTCATCCGGTATCAAAGTAATGATTTCTTTTATAGGCATACACTCCTCATCACACTCTAGCGAACGATGATTTAAAAGAATCTTTTCTGCAACCTTTTTCATAGCAGGAAAACTCGCTCTTATCAGATGATTTGCGTAAATCACAATATTTGCACCATGTTCTTTAAGTTCCTCTTCAGTGATTGAATTGTATGCGCTTGGAACTACAACCACCGGAGTAGAATTATTTTCAGCCCTGAATCTGTCCAAAAATACTAAAATCTCATCTGAGGATTTTTTCCTGCTGTGGATCATTATCGCATCCGCTCCAGCTGACACATAAGCCTCCGCTCTCTCCAAAGCATCGTCCTCACCCTTTTCAAGAATAAGGCTCTCAATTCTTGCACAGATCATAAAATCTTTTGTTCGTTGCGCATATTTGCCCGCTTGAATTTTCCTGCAAAAATGTTCAATTGTATCCTGGGTTTGTTCCACCTCAGTTCCAAAAAGTGAATTCTTTTTAAGTCCCACTTTATCTTCTATGATAACCATGGATACGCCCATTCTCTCAAGTGACCTTACAGTATATCCAAAGTGGGCAGTCTGTCCTCCTGTATCGCCATCGAAGATTATCGGTTTAGTAGTAACTTCCATTATGTCCTCAATTGTCCTGAATCTTGAGGTCATATCCACCAACTCTATATCAGGTTTTCCTTTCGCTGTAGAATCACACAAAGAACTAATCCACATTGCATCAAACTGCTCATTTTTTCCATCATGAGCAACACTGGTTTTTTCAACTAAAAGCCCCGTCAATCCATCATGCGCTTCCATGACTCTTACAAAGTCTTTAATATCAAGAATTTTACGTAGTCTCCCTCTCCTACAATCCGGAAGCGAAAGCTCTGCTCGTGCTCTTCTTTCTATCTCTTCATATTTCTCGTCATGAGAATACGGAAACTCAACGATTTCACCACCATACTCTCCAAGAAGGCTCTCTACTTCATCACGAAGTGGCTTCTCAAATCCGTCTCTCCAATCATCACCATGAACAACATAATCGGGGCGAAGCTCTTCAATCACTTTTCTGTAACTTAATGTGTCATGCTTTATGACTCTGTCTACACATGCGATATTCTCAAACAAAATCTTCCGTTCTTCATATGGGATCAATGGATACCTTTTATAGCTAGCAACCACATCATCAGTAAGCACTCCTACTACTAGCTTTCCGAGACTAGCTGCTTTATTAAGTATTGCAAAGTGACCTCCATGTAACATGTCCGCGGCAAAACACATGTATACTATCTTCTCATGCTTATCGCTCATTCTTAGAAGCCTCCTCAAAGATGATAATGACTAATAATCATTTGAAAAGCTATGTCAGGAGTTATTTCTCCGTAGTTGCTTATCTTAATATCAGGAAATTTAGGAAGCTCCACATCCATATTTACTCCACATACATTTTCCTCTTTATTGGCTGTTGCCTTTGAATAGAGTCCTTTCTGGTCTCTCCTAATAAGCTCATCAAGTTCGACCTCAAGATATATTTCTCGATAATCAGTAATATTCTCTCTATTCCATTGACGAACCTCGTCGAACATGACAACCGTACAGATAACCACATCTATTCCCTGGTCGCTCAACATCTTGCATAGCTTCGCATACTGAAACCCCAATGCCTTTCTTCCATCAAAAGTGTAATCATAACATTGAAAAATATTACGCAAGATATCGCCATCCATCCTAATGACATTTGGTTTCTTTTCACGAAGATATTCATATAATTTCGTTCCTACTGTGGTCTTTCCTGCACCGGAAAGACCTGTAACCCAATATACGTATCCCATATCTTTTCCCTCGATTTTTCGTTAAGTGGTGTCTGTCACTGTGTCCACTTTGTGAACCATCTCTTTCACCAACCATGCAAGTGCGCCTGTCACTATGTCCGAAGTTATCAAGGTTCTGTCAGGCGATCTTTTGTCTGAAAATTCTGTATACAATTTATTTTATCACTCTTTTAACGTCATTCCAAACAATATCCTGCGTAATGTCGACGTGGTAATACTTTGCAAATACGCTTATATATATATCGGCTGGATCTGGCTAAGAATAAATGGAATTCACATAAAAACTCCCAGTATAAAGCAACATATTGTTACCTGCTTTACACCGGGAGTTTTGTATACTCATCTAACTTCTATATTATTGCTGCGCTTTTCCTTGCATCTTTCTATGTATTCTAAAGCAACTTCATCAGATACATTGAATTTGTTTTTTAACTTAACCAATACGTTTTTTCAGGGACATTATCCTCAAGCTTATCATCTATGAATATCACTATTCCTTTCTCTATTCCTTTCTCTATTCCTTTCTCTATTCCTTTCTCTATTCCCTTCTTTTCTCCACGTTTAAACTCTGCATCCATCTGCTCTTTGTATGTCATGTACTCTTTCCATAGCTTCTTTTCTATGGCTTCCCTGACCTTCGAATCGATCCTGGAAGTAAGGTTGCCATTAGCTACTTTTCCAGTAATGTAATCAATGAGGTTATTCATATCTTCTGATACATCATCCTCATCTCCACCTGCACAGATAAAACATTGTTACCTGGCAGTTTTAATTATAGTCCCAAACACTCCCAATAAACTTCTCAAGCCTCGGCAATGACAACGCTAAATATCCATACTGCGCCCCATTTACGACACCACTTTCCATAAGCCGTTTTCTATAGGTTGTGAATGTATTCGACGACATTTTCACAGCTTCTCTTATTGTCTCAACCTTTACATTTGCAGTCTTTTCCCTCTGAGAAATGGTACTGATCGCACGTAAAACTTTCTTATCACCCTCAGATAATTCTGACCAAATTTTCTCATAGGCAAGCTCCGAAAGAGCTATATCAAGTTTCTGATAAATGTCATCCCAAAAGCCCATATCCTGCTTCCACAACTTTGTTTTTCTTCCACAACCTTTCACAACTTTCCTCTGTCACCAAATAATATGGTGGCTAAAAAAGCAAAAAGCACAATCTCATTCACAAACACTCTGAATCATCACAGGAGTGTGTCTTAATACGCATTGTCTTGGTATATATCCCGGGTCCCCATAAAAAGCATCCCATTTGTCGATATATTTTATTGACTTTCCATCTCTATCATATAAGCTATTTTTCCAAACAGTCCCAATCTCTTCTGTAATTTTTATAAACTTCTCCAATAATGCTTCATCAATCTTCCCTAAATTTTCAATCAATGATTCCTGCGGTAGCAGAACTACCTTCACTTTGTCTGAATTCTCCTCAAATATATCAAGAGACCCCTTAATCTTTTCTATAGCTCTGCTGCGCCACTTCAGCAGGAAGCTGATAGAAATATAGTAGACTATCACTTTTTTACCGGATGTATCACCTACAAGCACTTCCCAATCATCGTCCACATGTAAACTGCCAGCTTTCCCAGCTTCTTCATCAACATCCGCGCCCCAATCCAGCTCATCCGCCATCACAATCTTCTGATTCCAATACTCCCTTGTGGGTTCTCCTGTCAGTTCCAAGAGTCTTTTAAGATAAACTTTTTTCATTCTCTCAGATTTAAGAACAACTCTATCTGAATTAACAACAGCAGGCTGTTCTGCCAGCACTCTTATGGCAACTTCAGCCTTGTCGCCGTCAACCTCAGAATAATCCGGATCAAAGCACGGAACATAGACCAGTTCATCGGTATATTTTAAGAGATTATGCGAATAAT
>JAEEGL014784575.1_pt1 | contig 21855 bp, 20 predicted proteins | sample 9134231 | NCBI WGS metagenome assembly JAEEGL01 (sample SAMN16246548, study PRJNA631951) | gut metagenome | biome: gut microbiome; feature: rumen; material: fiber-attached | host: Bos | place: Iran: Karaj | collected 2018-10 | reverse complement strand
TGGATATATAGGACTATCAGGACGGAAATCAGCAACATCAGCAGTATAAATACACCTATTCCTACATGAACATCCCTAACCTCTTTAGAAAGATTCTCCTTACGGATATCCAACTCCTTGTTTTGACGGGAGTAATCCAGCAAATCAAGATAGATATTCCGGTGATAGTCCGAAAGAGCCTTGTTGCCGATAGAACTGTATGAAAGGCTCAGACGTTCATGAATGCCTGCCATCCATGCAATGATGCTCTTACTGGAACGTTTCTGCTGGCTATGCACAAGAGACAATGCTGCAACGTAGTTCTGATAGGCTTTCTGATAACTGCCATCAGAGAAATAGATGTCACCAAGGGTGCGATACAAACAAGCTGTCTGGAACAAATCCTTGTACTTGACAAACAGACGTAGAGATTTTGAAGCAAGTGCTAAAGGCAAAGCTCTTTGTATCTCAACAGAATCTGTTATGCTTTCATCTAAAACCTGATCTTTGATGTAATTATATGCATCCTTTCTGTACTGCTTAATGATACTGACACTAAAAGAGTCAATGAGCATCTCTGCAAAAGACTGCAAAGAGTTAGCCTCAAAATAGGTTATTCCCTTTGCTTTTGAAAGTGTGTATGCACGTAAAAGGTGATCTAATTCCTGAAGTTTGACATCCGGTTTGTTACCTTTTATTAACCCGCCACTACCTAACATGTAATGATAATAAAGGAACTGCGTAGTATCATTATCTAACCTGATCTGGTCAGAAATAGAATTAATCTCATCGTGAGCCAAGGAGTCCTGTCCAAGATAATAATAATAGGTAGAAGAAACTATGTGTAATTCCGTATTGGCATAATGAACCCTACGCAATTGGTGTTCGGAAAGGTCATTGATACGCTCATTAATTCTTGCCAATCTCTTAAGGGCGCTATTCCTGCACTTAAAGAATTCATAGCCATTTCCTATACGCTGCATCACCTTCATCATCATAACATCAGAACATAGCAGTTCTATCTGGTTACGAGATTGGTTTATGACTTTCCTAAGCAAACGAATGGAATGATCGAACTTCATTTGCTGGTAATACACATACGCAAGATTGTTTAATGCTTCGTTTCTCCCATCTTCGTAATTATTTGAGAAAGCATAAGCCTTTTTTGCAGCAATGTATGAAGTATCTATATTGGAATATCTCGTCTCATAAGATATAGTGTTATAGTAATCCGCAGATTCATGTTCTTTGGATTCATTACTTCTACAACAAACGAGCAGAAGGACTATAGATATGATAGAAAATAAGTTCCTCAAGTTATAATCATTACAGTATTAATGCGTGAAAGCAAAATATATACCAGCACAAACAATGAATAATAGCGTTGCTAAAAATACAATATGCAATATTAAGAAATCTTTCTTCATATATCCGGTTGAAGTAAATAATGAAGAATATCTACTTCTATGAAAACAGAATCTCTTTATTAATATTTGATAGATGTAGTAAAATAACAGAGCAATAAGACTACCAGATACCATACCGGCAAGAATGTCACCAGGGTAATGAAGTCCCAGATAAATTCTACTATATGAAGATAGTATTGCCCATGAGAACAGGACAGCCGTAGTTCTTGCATTCTTGAAAATCAAAGAAAAGTACAGGGCAACAGCAAATGTGTTTGTAGCATGACCAGATATAAAGCCATATAAACTGCCTCGATAGTTACTTGCCATATCCACAAGATTAGCTAATGACGGATCTTGAGAAGGCCTGAGCCGATGAAAAAATGGTTTACAAAAACCACTTGAAAACTGGTCGGTAGCTACAACTAACAGAACTGTTAAACCAAGTAGTATAAGACATCGCCTGGTATTATTATTCTTTAATACGACATATAACATGCAAACAAAAAGCGGAATCCATGTAGAAGTTTTAGTTAATGTCAAAAAGAAACCATCAATGAATAACGAATCACTTCCGTTCAAGAAGAGCAACAAGGACTTGTCAAACTCAATTAATTGGTCTAAAATACTCATAATACAATTATATTAATTCAAGGGTATTCTTTTGTATCCATCCTATCTTGCCATCGGCAATTTGTATTTCAAGCCAGTCTTTCATACTGGAGTCTTTTATTTCCACACGAGTTCCTTCGTGAATTACAAAAAGATCACTGCCACTCTCCGTTGGAGTACTTTTAACTGTTACAGCTGGGGCCATAATAACACCATTGACATGATTCCTTGCCAATGAACGTTGTTGGTAAGCGCAAATATTTCCTATGATACACAATACTATACATAAAATAGACATGAAAAGACCTATCTTACGCAGAGATAAAATATTGGAAAAGAAAAACAATGATACAAAGACAAAAGAAAAAATAAACAAAGATATACATACAATGCTCCAACTTTTGAGACTCATTAAATTAACCAGTTTCTTGAATAAAGAAACAATAATCATCTCATGCCTTGGTGTAATCTTATCGATTGTTTTATTTCGAACTAATACTAGATTGAACTGTACATCTTCGTCACTTGGATTGAGTCGTGAAGCACGCTCTAACCATAGAATGCTCTTTGCTATATTATCTGTTCTGTAATAAGAGCAGCCCAAATTATAGAAAATCTTATAGTTTGTCGTTTTTTGGGCAATCTTTTCATATAACTTGATAGCTTTATCATATTGCTCATGTGAATAAGCGGAATCCGCCTGAGCTTTCAATGAAACATTGTCATTTGCATAAGTATTTAATGCAAACGATATTAAACAGGATAATATTATGATATATTGTTTCATATAGTAATCTTATTTCTTTTTAATTGCAGAATCAAGTTCGTTAATAACATTAGATGCAGAGGCGTATATCTTCTCCATTGTAGCATCAGGATCACCTGGCGCATAACGGGCAAACTCACATTCACTAATAATATTCATGTACGAATCAACCAAATTCTGTTCTACTCCAAATGACTGTAATGAAGCACTTACATTCTCTTTGTTCAAATCAGACTTCTGAATATTCAGCTTATCACCGGCATATCCTAAAAGGGCCTTCATTACTTCGTCGAAAAATGCTTCGCTCTGGTGCTGTTTCATCAGTTTAGATGCTGTCTTCAGGCGTTTAGATGCTGCTTTGCTCGCCCTCAGAACACGCATTCCTGATATATCTCTACTCTTTTTAATTTGTCTGTTAAAAAGAACCAATAACAGGACAAACAAACAAAAAGAAATAACATAATACATCCAATAGGACATACTACCGAAGAACAAACTCCCCGATTCAGAATTACCGATATTACCTAATTTGATATATCTGATATCATTATTCAAAACCTTAAGATCTTCTTGTTCGTGATAATTGGTCGAACCTGTAGTTTTTGATTTGGCAACAGCAATAGTGAATGAATCAGTCTTAAGAGTCTTATATGATTGAGCTTCTGGATCAAAGTAACAAAATTCAACAGGTGCAATATTAAATTTCCCACCATGCCGGGGAACTACCACATAATCATATACAACATTACCCTTAGCGCCTAAGGATGTATTTGTAGTCTTATCTGAGACCTTTGGATCATAAATTTCAAAATCTTGAGGGAAATTAACTTTAGGTGCCTTCATCAACTTCATGTTGCCTTGACCACTAACTGTCAGACGGAGCGTTGCAGCATCATTAGCGTTAACCTGTTCTGGAGTAAGTTGTCCCGATATGGTATATTTGCCTACGGCGCCGGCAAAGTTAGCAGGTTTTGGCGTGGGTAAAGGTAAAACTTCAATCTCTATAGCAGGTGCAACAATACTCTTTTTAACAATCTGGGAAAGGGAGCCGCCGCCAAAGAAAACATCAAATGGATCCATGCTGGTATTTTGGATCTCAACCTGAGAGTCAAAAGTAATACTAGGTACCTTCAGCTTTCCTGTTTTTTGGGGAAACAGGACATACTGTCGCCAAATGGCAGTTCCGTAATTTCTTCCATTGACACGTTCATATTTTAATGACATCTGGGCTTTGGAATCCACTTCTTGAACATGAAAGCCATCAAGTTGAGGCATCTCACCAGCAATCTGCTGAATATTAACAAGAGTATAAAGTTTATATGTTAAAAGAACTGCTTCCTGCTCATATATTTTCCGTTTAGAAGCAGATACTGTCATATAAAGTTCTTTACCTCCTATATCAGATGCACTTACCTGGTTTCTTTGGCGGGACGAACCATTGTTTTGTTGTCTATTTGTTTGCGATTGTTGGTTGTTGCCTTGTGCATGAACACTGGAGGGTAATACCTCTATTACAGAGGTTCCACTCTTATATGTTTTACCACCCACCTTAATGGCGGCTGCAGGAAGAGTGAATTTTCCCTCTTCTGTTGCAAGAACCGTATATGTAAACGTTAACGAACTGCTTTGAGTGGTTTTCCCGTTTATCATGGAAATACTGGTTGAACTACTGGTGCTTGGTCCATATACGACGTTAAAACCGGGAAATTCACCAACCTGAATATCTTCTACATCCTGTGTGTTAGCCACATAACTTACTCTAATTCTTCTGCCAACTTCTGTTTGAGCTGGTGCCTGTATCTTCAACGTTATTTGTGCAGAAACAAATTCTGTAATAATGAATAAGAGTGAAAATATGGAGTATAATCTTTTCATGTTAAAATAGTTTACCATTGTTTTTGAAGATGCTTTCTTTGTGGTTGCTGAAGCGCACGTTGCATTTTCTCCTGAGTGGACTTCTCATCTTGCATAGCAGCCTTTAGCATCTGCTCTGCATTTTCTTTACTCATATCAGGTTTTTGTTCTTCTTGCTGGTTTTGTTTGTTCTGTTTGTTCTGCTTTTCTTGTTCCTGTTTATCTTGCTCTTTCTTGTCTTGCTTGTCTTGCTTGTCTTTCTGATCTTGCTGCTGATTCTGATTATCCTGTCCGCCGCCATTCTTTTTTAACATATAGAGGCAGAGAGCATAATTGTATCTGGTCTCATCGCATGCGGGATTGTTTCGCAACGAGTTCTGGTAGAATGCAAGAGCCTTATCATATTGTTTTGCAGACTGTAATAAAACTCCCATATTATGGTAAATTTTAGACAGTCGCATTTTATTACGCTCAAACTTAGTTGCAGTATCATATTCTTTCAGGGCATCTTCTGCTTTATTTTGATACATGAGAGCATTGCCTAAGTTAAAATGTGCAATAGCATTGGTGTTATCGGCCTCTATCGCTTTTTGATACTCAACCTGCGCTTTTGCAAATAAAGTATCTCTCATTAGACGGTTTCCTCTTCTTACATGGTCTCTATCGTTCTGTGCAATAATACACAGACAAGAAACAAAGCATATAAATATAGATATAATTCTATTTGACATATTCTCTATTCTTAAGAAGATTTGAAAATAATTTACGATGACTGCTGCGTTCCAGGAAGAACACATCAAGTATCAGGAACAAAATTCCAAGTATAATAAAACCCTGGAACTGCTCATCATATTCACTGTAAATTTGGCTTTCTATCTTTGATTTTGACAGTTTATCCATCTGTTCAGACAACTTCTTTTGAGCAGAAGTACTATTGTCAACAAATATGTATGAACCATTACCTGCCCGTGCTATCTCACGGCACATTTCTTCATTAAGCTTAGAAACAACCGTATTTCCCTCATCATCAATAATATACTGATTTGTGCCCGGAATGGGAATGGGAGCACCCAATGGATCACCAATGCCTAAGAGATAAACTCTGATGCCAGCTTTTACGGCATCTTTGGCAGCTTCTATAGCACCTCCCTCATTGTCTTCACCATCAGTTATAAGGAAAATGGCCTTTGCGACATCTTCCTGTTGGGTGAAACTTTTACAACCTAAACGTATCGCTTCTGCAATATCTGTTCCCTGAACCGAAATCATAGATGGCAATATTGTCTCTAAGAACATCTTGGCACTTACATAATCGCTGGTTATTGGAATCTGAGTAAACGCCTGACCAGCAAAAACAATGAGTCCCACCTTATCATCTTTCATGCCATCCACCATATTGCTTATCATCATCTTTGCCTTTTCGAGCCTGTTAGGCTTAACATCCTCGGCATACATAGAGTTACTGACATCTAAAGCAATGATAGCCTCAATACCCATTCGCTCACGTTTATCTACCTTAGTACCAAACTGAGGACGAGCATAGGCTATGATAAACATAGACAGTGAAAGTATACACAACCAGAACTTCAGTTCCGGCTTCCATACAGAGACATCTATCAATAAATCCTTAATAAGGCCTTTATCTCCAAACGACTTTAATTTATTACGCCTTCTGTAGGCAGCATAATAATGTACCAGTATTAAAAATATTAATACCAGAAAGATATATAAGTATTCAGGATATTCAAATCTAAGCATAAACTACAATATATTTATGGTATTCTTTGCAGATATGTATTCCTTAACAACAACTCCAATATTAAAGCTAAAAGGGAAAAGAAGATAAAAATGCCAAAAGCCTCATATCTTTTAGAGTACTTCTTCACATTCATCTTCGTCTTCTCCAATTTGTCAATTTCCTTGTAAACCTCAAAGAGTTTTTGTGTATTGGTAGCACGATAGAACTCTCCATCAGTTTTCTTTGCAATTGTAGCAAGAGTCTTCGTGTCAATCTCAACAGGAATATTAATGTATTCTATATGACCAGCAACAGGCATTGGATACCTTGCTGTTCCATTTGTTCCAACTCCAATTGTATAAACACGAATACCATAAGTCTTTGCTATTTCAGCTGCTGTATTCGGACTTATTTGTCCCCTATTGTTTGTTCCGTCAGTCAACAGGATAATTACCTTGCTTTTAGCTTTACTGTCTTTCAGACGAGTAAGAGCATTTGCAATACCCATACCGATGGCTGTTCCGTCTTCTATCATTCCGTTTTGAGCCATATCAGCACGCATGCCATTCAGGAGGTTTAACAAAACTGCATGGTCAACAGTCATTGGACACTGGGTAAATGCTTCACCGGCAAATAACGTTAAACCGATGTTATCATTCGGTCTGCCTGATATAAACTGGATAGCAACCTCTTTGGCAGCTTCAATTCGGTTGGGTTTCAAGTCTTCTGCCAACATACTGGTACTGACATCCATACAAAGCATAATATCTATACCCTCTGTTTGCTTGGTACTCCAGTTGTTAGTGGTTTGAGGTCTTGCCAAAGCAATAACAGCAAGAACAAAGCATATTAGCCTCAACAAAAAGGGAAAGTGAAGCAAATAATTGCGTAAAGTCTTTGGCGCACGATACAATCCATTCAAACTACTTACTCTCAGTGAAGGAGTAGATTTCATATGTTGAAACAGATACCAGATAATATAAGGTATCAGTAACAATAATAGGAGAAAATATGCAGGAGATGCGAATGTCATAATTAAAATTCTATAGCAATATGTCAACTGAACGCCATATCAGCCAGCAAGTTAAACATACAGATATTACGATTAATACACCCATAATAATTCTCATGGCAAGAACCTGATTCATTCTCTTCTTATCAGTTTCCTTTATAATTTCCGGTTCAGGTTTGGCATTGGGATCAACCTCTTGCTTTGTCTGGTTAATATACTCCAGAGCAGCAACGAGATTAGCGTCGTTTTCATTTATTAAGGTGTTGTATTTTGCAAATTTAACAAGATCGGCTGTGGTGAAAATCTCACGCAACTCAGATAAAGCTTCTTCGTTATTATCCGATATCAAGCGGTTAATAATTTCAGTAGAGGTCATCTCCATGGCGTTGAATCCATAACGGTCTTTAATATACGTACGTAAGGTATCAGTTAGCAAGGTATAATACTCCTTGCTATCTTCTTCTGCCCATTTCCTGTCGGCCTTAATGCGCTCAATCTCATTGATAGCAATTTTATGAGGTGGTAGAATTTTCTTCCTTCTGATAATTCTTACTATCGGCTTGCCTATTACAACGTGATAATACAAGACAACACAGATAATCAGCAAAAATATCACAACGAACGAACCAAAAACAATCCACTTCCAGTCAATCCAGGCAAACGGGACATCCATAATACTATAGGGGGGGAAGAATCGGTCGGTATGTATTGTATCTACATCAACCGTATAAACCTTAATAGCCAGACTCTTGGATTTGTATTCCCTACCATCCACCTTAACCTCAAAAGGAGGCAAATAGTATAACGATGAATCCCATGCCGTAATGGTGTAGCGCTGAATTATCTCCATCCGCTTTCCTTCATCAAGGACGTTCGTGTCAGGACGTTGTATATCTACAACCTCAATGTTAGAAATCAGTTGGTCTCCTTTCTTCAGCTCAGGCAACTGCAACTTCTGTTTTGCTCCCAAGGTTACACCTAAGGTAATATCTGTCTGTTCGCCAATAAAAAGTTGTAAGCTGTCTACCTTTACATCTACAAGAACCTGTGCATTAATATTATACACAGGTAACATCATAGACAAGCAAAGTAGAATTCTATAAAAACGCATAGTTATCTTCTTATTTTATTATCCTCTTTGCGCAAATAGCGACATCAGAGAACTAACATAATCCTGATCAGTTCGGATGCTTACAGAGTCCACATTACTTCTGTTGAAAGTATCTTTCAATTTCAGGTTCATATTTGTCCACCATCTGTGTTGGGCCTCTCTGACTTTCTTACTACTGGTGTCAACTATCAAATCTGCCCCCGTCTCTGCATCACGCATCTTTATCAGACCAATATTAGGCAACTCTACAATTCTCTTATCATAGACTTGGATAGCTACTACATCATGTTTTCTGTTTGCAATGGACAAGGTCTGACAGAAATCATTTTTGTCGATAAAGTCACTAATAACAAAGGCCGTACAACGTCTCTTAATAGCTTGAGTCATATACTGAAGGGCAAAACCGACATCAGTTCTGCTGCTAACAGGCTTGAAATCGAGCAATTCACGAATAATATAAAGAATGTGTTTTCTACCTTTCTTCGGCGGAATAAACTTTTCTACTTTATCCGTGAAGAAAATCACTCCGATTTTATCATTATTCTGAATAGCAGAGAAAGCCAACGTTGCAGCAATTTCTGTTACCATTTCACGTTTGGTCTGCTTCTGTGTACCAAAGTCAAGGCTTCCGCTGACATCAATTAATAGCATAACTGTCAGCTCACGCTCCTCTTCAAAAACCTTAACGTAAGGCTTGTTGAATCGGGCCGTAACATTCCATTCAATATCACGGATGTCGTCACCATATTGATATTCGCGCACTTCGCTGAAAGCCATACCACGTCCCTTAAATGCAGAGTGGTATTCGCCAGCAAAGATGTTGTTGCTCAAGCCCTTGGTCTTGATCTCAATCTGCCTTACTTTCTTTAAGATATCAGATGTATCCACTGATAATAGAATTAGGGAACTTCAACCTTGTTGATAATCTTACTAATAATCTCCTCGCTTGTGACATTATTAGCTTCTGCCTCATAAGTTAAACCAATACGATGACGTAGCACATCATAAGCAACAGCTCTCACATCTTCTGGAATAACATAACCACGATGTTTAATGAAGGCGTTTGCCCTTGATGCAAGAGCCAAATTAATACTGGCACGTGGTGACGCACCAAATTCAATGTAGTCTTTTATCTCTTTCAAGCTATATTTCTCTGGATAGCGGGTTGCAAAGACTATGTCGGCAATATATTGCTCAATTTTTTCGTCAATATATACCTGCTGGACAACCTCTCGAGCCTTGGTTATATCTGCTGTAGATACAACTGGACGGACATTGTCGTCAGCACCAGAAATCTGCTGACGTATAATCAATTTTTCTTCCTCCAACTTGGGATAGTCAATAACAACTTTCAGCATGAAACGGTCCACCTGTGCCTCAGGCAGTGGATAGGTTCCTTCCTGCTCTATGGGGTTCTGGGTTGCTAATACCAAGAAAGGTTTGGGAAGATCAAAGGTTGTCTTACCAATTGTTACTTGACGCTCCTGCATTGCTTCAAGCAAAGCACTCTGGACCTTAGCCGGAGCACGGTTAATTTCATCTGCCAAAACGAAATTCGCAAACACAGGTCCTTGTTCTACCATGAACTTCTCATCTTTCTGACTATAGATCATAGTACCTATTACGTCAGCAGGAAGAAGGTCAGGAGTAAACTGAATTCTGCTAAACTTAGCATCCACTAATTGAGACAAAGTCTTTATAGCCTTAGTCTTAGCCAAACCTGGTACACCTTCCAGTAATACGTGACCGTCGCTAAGCAAGCCTATAAGTAATGACTCAATAAGATGCTTCTGCCCTACAATCACCTGATTCATTCCAGTAACCAAATTGGTTACAAAACTACTCTGTTTCTCTATTCGTTCATTAAGTTCACGAATATCTATTGATTCTGCCATATTTTGAATATTGTATTTTTTTGTCTTTTTTGTGCACAAAATTACCGCTTTTTAAAGACATACACAACACCCAAAATGCAAAAAGAGTTATACTAATGTTTAATTCTGTTAAATGGAATGAAACAAGGAACGAGTAATGTTATTTTTCTTTTAATCTAGGCAATTTCACTTCTGTTCCAACAGGCACATTATTGGGGTCAGTGAACTTATTATAAGATACTACATATTTCAACGCATCTTCAGTTCCGTACTCTTCTCTTACTATTTTCAATAGGTAATCCCCCCATTTTATGGTTCTTACACCCTTTTGCCCAACAATCTCATAAGCTAAAGGACTTTTTTTCTTGACTTCAACAGAACTTTGTACTGTTTTTACTGTCTGATTTGCAGTTGTCTTTGGCTGTTCTGTCTTTATTCGACTTTCTTCCAGAATAACGTTTCTGAGCGAATCTTCGATAACTTGAATATAAGAAGAGTCTGGTTCTACTGTTTTCTCAATATATACAGTATCTATTTCTACAATGGGTACCTGATCTGGTTTGTTGAAAAACTCGTCAATGTTCCCCCAATTATTACTGCCTATAAAATAGCCAATCAGCAAAACTATCCAGAAAAAGGCAAAAAGTAATGCCAACATAGCCGGACTGATATACCACCAATTGTGTACTTCAGTAGTTGACCGTTGAGAGTTGACAGTTGAGATTATTTCTTCTTCAGGCTCGACAGGGACCTCATGAGCCCCTTGAACCTCTTGAACCCCTGGGACCTCATGAACCTCTTGAACTTCCTGAACACCTTGAACTTCCTGAACACCTTGAACTTCCTGAACACCTTGAACTTCCTGAACACCTTGAACCTCCTGAACACCTAGAACTTCCTGAACACCTTGCCCCGTAGGTGTTTCCAAAACTTCTGAGGTATCATGTACTACCAAACGGTCAACTGACGGAAGTTCCTCGAACTTCTCCATATCCTCAATAGATGTACCTTCATTAATGACAACCGTCTGGAAGAAAGCAAAGGGTTTATTCACCTGCTCCTTCAGTTCTGTATCAGGGGTGAATGAAATCTTGGAATGACCAGGAATAATAATTCTTTCTCCAGTATTCACGTTCACGCTCTCACGGTCCTGTACCTCTATCATTTTAAAGGTACCCAGTCCTTTTATTTTAGCAATTTTATCTTGAAGAATACCATCACTGATGGTTTCAAAGAATGCTTTTAGAAACGCTTCTGCTTCTTTACGCTGTATATTTCTCTTTGATGCTAATGTTTGAGCCAGATCCTGAAGTGATACTTTGCCGTCCATAACAGAAATTATTTACCATTAACCTTACCTTTCATACCTGTATTAGGCTTAAAACTCACTACCATCTTAGGCGGAACCAGCATACGCTGCTTAGTAGCAGGATTAACCAGAACACGCTCTAGTTTCTTCTTAACCTCGAATGTGCCAAATCCAGTAATTCCAACAGCATTTTCATCGGTCAATTCGTCTGTTATGGCACAAATAACATCACTTGCCATCTGTGCTATTTCTTTTGTCCCATATCCAGTTTTAGCACTTAATGCTGATAAAAATTCCTTATTATTCATAAGTCGTCATATATTTCTTAAACCACATGAGCATAAAGGTCGAACTCTTCTGCACTATCTATATTTACATTATAAAACGCACCTATTTTTAAATCAGTATCATCCGTTTTATGGATTAGCACTTCAGGATCTACTTCCGGAGAGTCATACTCAGTTCTTCCTATATAATAATCGCCTTCCAGTCTGTCTATGATTACCTTATATTGTTTGCCCACTTTTTCGTTCTGGGCATTCATACTTATGTTCTGCTGAACGCGCATCAATTTGCTAAGCCTTGCACGTTTTACCTCCTCCGACACATCATCGGTATAATGATCTGACGCGTAAGTGCCGTCTTCTTCACTATAGGCAAAAGCACCCATCCTTTCAAACTTCGCCCACTTGACAAATTCTAACAATTCAGCAAAGTCCTCTTCTGTTTCACCGGGGAAACCTACCATCAGTGTGGTTCGAATATGAATGCCAGGCACTTCTTTTCTGATAGTCTCAAGCAAAGCAAGAGTCTGTTCCTTAGTTATATTTCTATGCATATTGGCAAGCACACTGTCCGAGCAATGCTGCAAGGCTATATCCAAGTAATTGCATACATTATCATACTTGGCCATCACCTTAAGCAGATTCATGGGGAATTGGGTGGGATAAGCATAATGTAAACGTATCCATTCTACACCTGGTGTTTGTGCAATCTTTTCAACGAGTTCTGCAATCTTACGCTCTTTATATATATCAAGGCCATAGTAGGTTAGCTCCTGGGCAATAATTTGAAACTCTTTCACCCCTTGCTGTACCAGTTCTTCAACTTCCGAGAGGATATCTTCAATAGTTCTACTCTTATGGGCACCTGTTATAATAGGAATTGCACAATAGGCACAAGTCCTATCGCATCCTTCGCTGATTTTCAAATATACATAATGGCTGGGGGTTGTGATACGTCTTGAATTGCATGATTCTTTAAAATAAGTCTTACCCAGATCTGTTATGAGTTGTTCCCAATCGAACTTACCATAGAATCTGTCAACCTCGGGTAATTCTCCTTCCAATTCATGCAGATATCTTTCAGACAGACACCCCATTACAATCAGTAGCTTAAGATTTCCCTTAACCTTACGCTGGGCCATCTCAAGAATTATGTTTATGCTCTCTTCTTTAGCATCTCCTATGAAGCCGCAAGTATTAATTACAGCGATCTCACCATGAGGTTTCTCTGCATCATGTGTAACATTGAAACCATTAAGTTCCAACTGGCGGATAAGTTTCTCGCTGTCCACCAGATTCTTACTACAACCAAGAGTTATGATATCTACTGTGGGTTTGCGCATTATTACTTGGTTGCGAACAGAGAATCGACAAACTCCCTCCGGTTAAATCCTTGCAAATCTTCCATTCCTTCGCCCAACCCAATGTAACGAACAGGAATTTTAAATTGGTCGCTGATGCCAATCACAACTCCACCTTTTGCAGAGCCATCCAATTTGGTAATAGCCATACTGGTCACGTCTGTAGCTTGCGTGAATTGCTTTGCTTGTTCAAATGCATTCTGACCTGTACTTCCATCCAGCACTAACAACACATCATCAGGAGTATCTGCTTTCAATTTCTGCATTACTCGTTTAATCTTGGAAAGTTCATCCATCAGACCCTTTTTGTTGTGTAAACGACCAGCTGTATCTATAAGCACGACATCAATATCGTTGGCAATAGCACTGTTCAATGTGTCGTAAGCAACGCTGGCAGGATCGCTTCCCATATTCTGTTTTACAACAGGAACGCCTACCCTTGCCCCCCAGATAACCAGTTGCTCAACAGCAGCAGCACGAAAGGTATCTGCAGCTCCAAGCATCACTTTGTATCCTGCCTGCTTAAACTGGAAAGCTAACTTGCCAATGGTTGTAGTCTTTCCAACACCATTAACACCAACCACCATAATAACGTATGGTTTTTTACCTTCAGGGATTTTAAAACCCTCGGTATCATCTGTATTATTCTCTGTCAGCAGTTGAGAAATCTCATCACGCAGAATATTGTTTAACTCACTGGTAGAAACATATTTGTCTCTGGCCACACGATTCTCTATACGTTGGATAATGTTCAGCGTGGTTTCCACGCCTACATCACTTGTTACCAACACCTCTTCCAAGTTATCCAAGACATCATCATCCACCTTGGACTTACCTGCTACGGCACGTGTCAATTTACCAAAGAAACTCTCTTTTGTCTTCTCCAGACCTTGATTAAGCGTTTCTTTTTTTTCCTTTGAGAAGAAATTAAAGAATCCCATATTTTTCCCGAAATTTTCTGCAAAGTTACAAAAAAATCATGATTCCATCGATTATTTGACGAAAACTTTCCCTTTATATGTCTTATTCGTAATGTCTGATTCTCACATCAATCCCATCATTTTTCAATTGAGCAGGAATGATGCTGACATTTGTCTGTCCATAATGATAGGGAAACAAAACCTTGGGCTTAATAATCTTTGCAGCTGCCACAAGCTGCTCAGGTGTCATCGTATAAGGCTGGTTACAAGGCAGGAAAGCTATATCAATGTCCTTTATATCTTTCATCTCTGGAATATCCTCCGTATCACCGGCAATATAGATTCTTAACCCATCAATAGTAAGGATATAGCCATTGTCCCTGCTTTTCGGGTGAAACTGCTGTCTGCCTTCTGTGATATTATATGCAGGAACTGCTTCTACCTTAAAATCTTTTGCAAGAACCAGTCTATCACCATTAGCCATCACATGTCCAGATTCATTCTTGCCAAAACAGTCATTGATAGCAATAAACATATCAGCACATCGTTTATTCATAATCAGTTGTGTCTTCTCTGTAGAGAGCAGTTTCAGGGTCGCAGCATCATAATGGTCTGCATGTTCATGTGTTACAAAGATGTAATCGGCCTTTGGCATAGCTGCATAATTAACTGTTCTGTCTCTCAACCTAGCAACAGGATCAATCTGAATCTCCTTATCATCATATATAATACGTATGCAGGAGTGCATCAGAGCAAAAAATTTAATCTCTTTTCCACTTTTGGTTTTAAACACATCCACTTCATAATTATCTGATCCTGTGGAATTCTGCTGACCATAAGCCCAAGTCAGCCCTAAGAATGCTAGCAAACAAGTAATAAACGTCTTTATGTCCATAAGTTTAAATTGATTTATATCTGAATATTAATCTTTACATCGTTATTCAATTGCAAAAGTATAAATAAATCAAATTCCATGCAATTAATAGAGCTATATATTTCAAATCATTGAAATAATCTCAGTCCCTAATTGGTCTTTCACTCGTTTTATCGCACTTTGGCTTGCACCGAAAGAACTTACGCTCGGAAAAGAAAAGAAAAACTCGTTTTCCTTTTGCTTTTCGCTCACTTAATCGTACCTTTGCAATTGATAATGAAGAAGAAACATCATTTTATGCGGCTGCTGGCGGGACTGCCTTTGCGCTTCCTGTACCTGATTAGCGATGTGGCCTACCCAATTACATATTATGTAATAAGGTACAGGCGGCGGCTGGTCAGGGAAAACCTCAGATGCTCTTTCCCCAACAAGAACGAAGAAGAAATCATACGCATAGAAAAAGGCTTCTACCACCACCTGTGTGACGTATTCATGGAATCTTTTAAGTGCCTGAATATTTCTGATGAGGAGATGCGTAAACGTGTGGAGGTGGTGAACTGCGAATTGCCTGAGCGGATTGCCTCGGAAGGTAAAAACATATTTATGCTTCTAGGTCATTGCGGCTGCTGGGAATGGGTTCAGGAAGTATGTATGCGCTACAAGGCTCCCAAGAAAAATTGTGAAATATACAAGCAAATCAGCAACCAATACTTTGCCTCTCTGATGCACGAGATACGCAGTAGGTGGGATACAGAGCAGATAGAGATGAAACAGACCGTGCGCACCCTACTGCAATGGAACACTGAGGGTGAGCCTTTCCTGTGCGGTTTCCTGCAGGATCAACGACCATATACGAAATATAAAGACGTTATAACGTTCCTTAACCAGCCCACAAGAATTGTTCCTGGCGCTGAGGAGATAGCTAAGAAGGTGAACGCAGAATTGGTGTATCTGGATATAGAAAAAACGGCTCGTGGACATTACCGACTAACATTCCTGGAGATGGCTATACCAGAGGATTTGAAGCAAAAGCCTTTCCCTCAGTCAGAACTTTACTTCCGAATGTTGGAAACAACAATACAGAAACAGCCGGAGATATGGCTATGGTCGCATAACAGATGGCGTAAATGGGACTTGGTATGAAGCAGGAACAAATGTTCAACATAGATGTTGTCATTACATGGGTGGATGGCAACGACCCAGAACTCAGCGCTAAAAGAGCTCAGTATATGCAGGGAAATGACTCTCTGCAGGCTGATGATATTGCAGGTACTACACGCTATTCCGACCGAGGCGAGATATACTGGTGTGTACGCTCCATCAATAAGTTCATGCCGTGGGTGCATCGAATTTTCATTGTTACTGATGGACAAGACCCAAAAGTGGAGAGTGAAATTCCGGTCGAAATCGTTGACCATAAAGTCATTTTCAGAGGATACGAGCATTATCTGCCCACATTCAACTCCCTTAGTATAGAAGCCATGCTCTGGAGAATCCCTGAGCTAAGCGAGCATTTTGTATATTTCAATGATGATTTTATGATATGCAAAAAGGTAAATAAAGATATGTTCTTCCCGAAAGAAGGATATATTAAGTGTCATGGACACAAGGCTTCTCTTCTTTGGACAAAGATACGATATTTCTTTAAGCGTCTCATGGGTCATGCTTGCAGAGTAAATCATGTGCAGCAGATGATGGATTCAGCAGACATTGTAGGAGGCAGCAATTCCTTCATCCGACTTTCACACACTCCCTATCCCCTGCTTAAGAGCACCCTGCAAGGATTCTATGAATCGCATCCCAGTCTTTTAGCGCAAAACATATGCAACCGATTCCGTAGTAGGGAGCATTTTCGTAGCGATGAGTTGGTATATATGTTACTCAGGAAGGAAGGGAAACTGCAAGTAATGCCAGAACGGGATGTACTCATGGAATATATGCCACACGGAGGAATGGAACGTTTGGAGAGAAAACTGCATCGGGTAACATGCCCAGGAAGCCATGTATGCTTTATTAATTTTGGTTCTTTAGATAAAGCCTCTGATGACATCTTTTCGCGTATTACCCAATTTGTAGAAGAACTACTGAAACAATAAAAGAATATGGTTAGCGTCATTGTTCCAATATATAATATAGAACGCTATCTGCGTCGCGCCTTGGATAGCATTCTTTCTCAAACATACAAAGACTGGGAGGCCATCCTTGTAGATGATGGCAGTACAGATGGCAGCAACCTGATAATTGAGGAATATGTTGGACGCGACAACAGATTCAAGGTCGTACATAAGCCAAATGGAGGTCTTTCGGATGCACGTAATGCCGGTATGGAACATATCAGCGGGGAATTCCTCATTTTCCTTGATGCTGATGATTTCCTGCATCCGCAATTAATGGAACTATGTCTGGAGGCTTCCCTGAGAGACAACTCAGATATGGTTGCCTTTACCTACGATCGGCCTTACCGTACGTTCGGCATAATCAGGCATTTCTTGCATTTAGGAGATCCCACTCCACACTTTAAGTACTACAAACAGCCACCTTATCTGGTTACGGATAACATCTACGACTATGCGACAGAATACTCTAGTCCCAAAGACATTGACAAGCGTTGGGCGGTAAAGCATTGCCAAGTATGGAGATGTATGTATAAGACATACGCCATCCGTGGGATTAAGTTCATTAAAGGAATCAATTACGAGGACTTCCCTTGGTGGAGTGAGGTACTGTTGCACATCCGTCGTTGCACCATCCTGAACCTACCATTGTATTTCTACTACCCTAACCCTCTGGGCTATATTCTGTCTGCGAACCCGTCACACAAGATTGAAAGCCTCCGGAAAGGTATAGAAGCCGCCAAACAAGTCTATGCCACAGCACCAGAAGCCAAGCGTAATGCTTGGAAACGCAACTTTCTTCTTCCCTTCGAGCAGAAGTTACAGAAAAAACAGCATTCTAAATAACGCAATATATGAAGAAACTTAGCATCATCACCGTTAATTATAACAACATTGCCGGACTGCGCAAGACGTACGAAAGTATAAAGCCACAGACATTCCGCGATTTTGAGTGGATTGTAGTTGATGGTGGCAGCACAGACGGTGGAAAGGAGTTCCTGTTGGAACATCTGACAGAAATGGCATGGTGGTGTTCTGAACGTGATGGCGGTATTTACAATGGAATGAATAAGGGTATAACTCATGCCGAAGGTGAATATATGATGTTCTTGAATTCTGGAGACGAACTGTTGAACTCAGACACATTACAAAAAGTTTTTGCTTCAGCATCCGATGCAGATGTAATCTATGGCAACTGGCTTGAGAAGAAAAAATATGGGTTTAAGAAGAAATGCATTCCTCCCAAAGATGTTAACTATTATTACTTTGCTTACCGCCCCCTCTGCCACCAGACAACATTCATCCGCAGTTCTCTACTGAAACAAAGCCCGTATGACGAGAGTTATCGTATCTGTGCTGACTGGGCAAAATGGGTGGAACTAAGTAAGGAAGGATGTACATTCCAATATGTTCCTGTTGCTGTATGTGTTTATTTTCGCGATGGCGTCAGTTATCATGCCGTAAAACAAAAAAAAGAGGAGCACAAACGCATCCTCTCTGAATTCTATCCTGCCGATTTAGCAGATATTCTATACTACCTGATGATGAAAAAGGATGAAAGACTGAAGGTGATCCGAAGGCTGGTATGCCTCAGTTCGGCCCTGCTACTGGTAGTTATTATCCTTTCATTTTGTTTATATCTCTAAAGAATGTCCCTGAATCTTTCAGGCACTTTAACTACAATTCTTAATTCTAACATAGCAGGCTTGTTGAGCGCATAAGGCGGACGGCACCATGTCTGAATGATGCGAGCCCTACGTGTCCATCGGTCAAAGTTGCGTGCCTTCTTCTCTGTAACATACCTAATGGTACGGCTACGCTTGTAAATATGATTCGCCCTTCCCTGTGTCACACGCTCCTTATCACCCAACCTTTCCTCAAGGATTCTCTTGTCGGCATACCCAAAGTGCAGAAGATACAGGTCTTTGCCTATATGAAAATTGTGTCCCTTTATACGATGGAACCCACTACCCCATCTGCAGGGTTGTGCTATAATAGATGGCTTGGTATAACGCGTTCCTATTTGGGCATAGTGGCGTTGGCTGAGGAACGTCTGTTCCTGCAAGAGGATTTCCTCTTCTCCTAACTTCTGACCAAAATCAAGACCCAAAGGGGAAAGGCTCACAGCTATCTCCTGTGACGAAAGGTACTCGCGAAGACCCACGTTTAAGTTGGGGTCAACAACAATATATTCGTCGGCATCCACACCTATTACAATGTCATATCCTTTTGCAAAAAGTTCCGCTGCCTTTTCCGAAAGGAATCTTAATCTGCCCTTCTCTGCTGCTACCACCTCCCATCCTATCTTGGGATGAACAAATGCATTGGTTCTTTGGCAAAAGTCGCCAATGACCTGGTCCTCGCCATCATAATATATATAAAGGTTTTCCTTGCCTAATTCACGTCCGTAGTACTCTACCCACTTACGTAGGAAAAAGTCATCGTTACGGACCATTGTAAGTGCTGCAATATGTTTGAGCGTTGACATTTCTGTTTGTTTCAATTCTTTTATAACTGTTGCATATCGTAGAGACGCTTGTAATAGCCGCCTTTGGCTATAAGTTCGTCGTGCTGACCGCTCTCCACGATTTCTCCTTCGTACAAGACATGAATTACATCCGCATTCCTGATGGTGGAAAGACGATGAGCAATAGCAATGGTTGTCCGACTCTTCATCAGCCGTTCCAATGCCTCCTGAACCAGGCGTTCGCTCTCTGTGTCCAAAGCCGATGTTGCTTCATCAAGAATCAGTATAGGCGGATTCTTCAAGATAGCACGTGCAATACTTATACGTTGACGTTGACCACCTGAGAGACGTCCGCCCCGGTCGCCAATCATTGTATCATATCCTTTCTCTGGTTCCATAATAAAGTCGTGCGCATTGGCAATCTTAGCTGCCTCTATCACCTGTTCCATGCTGGCATTCTCGACACCAAATGTAATGTTGTTATAGAAGGTGTCGTTAAAGAGGATAGCCTCCTGATTCACATTTCCTATTATGGAGCGTAAGTCACTGATACGTAAGCATTTTATATTTTTTCCATCAATGAGCACTTCACCTTTCTTTACATCGTGGAATCGAGGTATTAAATCAACCAAAGTAGATTTGCCTGAGCCGGATTGCCCAACTAAAGCTATGGTTTTCCCTTTGGGGACTTTCAGGTTAATATGCTTCAGGACATCCTTTCCCTCTGTGTAACAGAATGAGACATCACGTAGCTCAATCTCCTTCTCGAATGCCGTCATGGGTTGCGGAATTTCGGGCTCCTTAATCGGGTTATCAGCTTTCAGGATGAAGTCGATTCGGTCCATTGAAGCAAGTCCCTGTGGAATCTGATAGGTAGCCCTCGAGAACTCTTTCAGCGGATTAATAACGCTATAGAGGATAACCATATAGAAGATAAAGGTGGAAGCGTCTATGAGGTTTGAATCGTTCAGAATAAGCAAACCGCCAAACCACAATACTACCGTCAGGATGATGGTACCCAGAAACTCACTCATCGGATGAGCTGCGCCCTGACGGATAAGCATAGCATTCATGTCCTTGCGGTAGGAATTGTTAATCTGCAGGAATCGTTTCTCCATCTTCTTCTCTGCAATAAATGCCTTTATGATACGCAAACCGCCCAATGTCTCATCTAGTTGGGCCATGATGCCTCCCCACTGACGTTGTACGGATTCTGACTGGCGCTTCAGTTTTCGTCCTACAATACCCATAAACCATCCGGCAACAGGAGCTATAACCAATACAAAGAGGGTTAATTGCCAGCTGACAGCAAACAGCGTAACAAAGCAAACCAGAATGGCAATAGGCTGACGGATAAGCATATCGACTGAGTTGGTGATGGACATCTCTACCGCCTGTACATCGGCACTCATACGGGCAATGATGTCGCCCTTACGTTCCTCCGAGAAGAAACTCAGGGGTAACTTCATAACCTTATTATATACTGCTGTACGTATATCACGAACTACTCCGGTACGGAGAGGTACCATGATAGCCGATGAAGCGAAATAGCCTGCAGTCTTCAGGCCCGTCATCACAATCAGAGCCACACCCATGAAGACTAATGTGAGAAAAGCACCATGCGTATTAATCAGTTCCTGTACCGAGGCGTATGCGTTATTAACCACCAAATCCTTGCTGAGCGTGTCCCACGTCCATTCCTTATATACATAGACTGTAGTATCTATCTTGAAAAGAATGTTCAGAATGGGAATAAGCAGGACGAAAGAGAACACATTAAGCCATTGTGAAACAAAGTTCAGAACTACAGACCATGCCAGATACTTTCTGTACGGCCTAAGGTAGCGTGACATAATGGACAGGAACTGTTTCAGCATAATCTGATTTAGTTTCTGCGTATATATGCAATGGAATCGCCCTTGGAGACCTTGCCGCCCTGGTTGGCACAGATTTCAACCAACTTGCCACCTAATGCAGCAGGAATCTCTGTTATCTGGCCATACTGGTTTTGCAGGAAGCAGAAGCGTTCACCTTCCTTGTATTCCTTGCCTACCATGGGGGCGATGCTCTTAACGCATTCTGCATCACCGTTGATTTCCCACATTACGGTTCCGTTCTCAGGAGCAATAATGGCATCGGCCTCGGCGTGCTTGTAGGCAGCTACTTCCTCCAGA